>OKEE01000009.1_pt1 | contig 140595 bp, 108 predicted proteins | sample 1611071 | NCBI WGS metagenome assembly OKEE01 (sample SAMN04436708, study PRJEB24849) | human gut metagenome | biome: human gut; feature: NICU; material: stool | host: Homo sapiens | place: USA: Saint Louis, MO | collected 2010-09-07 | reverse complement strand
GCCATGCCCCTATCTCAAGCCCAAACCAAAGTGCGCAAAATCTCGGGCGTTATCCCCTTGGGCAATCTGTAATGAAAATATCGTCTCAAAATGATATTGATGGATTGTTGGATGGGAAGTACGTTCTTAAGGAAATAACGGCTAGGATCTGTCGCATCAATGGCGAAGTAAATGCCCAGAAACCTCAAAAGTTGTTTGGCAATGGTGTGCATGCTTCGTTACCGCGGCTTAATTCGACTAGTAAGAGCAAGGTCGCTGATCCATCCCAAATCGCTTCTGGCCGGACAGAAGCGGATTCTCGGCTCATTGCCCATGGAGAAGTGACTGATGCCTCTCAAGGCCCGGACTCTCTTCGAGGAAGGTCCGATGATCCTACGATTTGGTTCGAGTCGAGAGCTATGACTGGTGGGTCAAGAAACATTCTGGATTTGTCGATGAAATCGCTTGTTGAGCATGGCGATCCGTTAGGTACTCCATATGAACATATTGAAGAAGAATATATGAAGGGAGGTGTTGAATTCTTCGGAGTTGACCCGCAAAACACGGCGACAGAGAAAGAAGTCATCCTTAATTTCGATGGAATAGATTACCAAGGCAATACCATTAAGTACCCGCAAGGTAGCAAGGCCAATGGAACGTGGCGGCTTCAGATTAAAGGCATTGATAGTAGTAATCGCAAAATCACAGACGCATTCAAGGCCAAGAACGAAGATAATACTCAGAGAGAGTATCTACAGAATAAGATTATCGCTTTCACAAAGGTTAGCGATGGATATTATTTCTTGTCGGTATTTCCCGAAGAAGATCTGGAGGTGTTTGAACAAGCATCGTGGCTATGGGGGTACAACGGTGCCACAGACCAATCAAAACGCATGGGACTGCTCAAAAACGACTAAGCCATTCTTGATGTTTGCCGACGCGAACGCCACTGATGCCGCCTTTGGCTCCACCGAATACCAGTTGAGCAGAATCATCTGATAAAGCCATGCTCTCAGAGACTAATAGAGGTGCTCGGTGCGTTTGCCGAAATCGCGTAATGAAGTTGTTGACATCAAAGCCGAAGGCGTAGCCAGTAGTCCCTCGATATGGGGGATCCATATATACGATGGCATTGGCTGGAATGTGACTATTGAGTATTGTTTCGATATCGTCGTGAATACAGTTCACTCCTTGCATATGGTTGGCTAGTACGGTTATACGCCTTTTAAGTTCGGCTGGTGATGGTTGCATTGGATTGGCGGGACTCCGTCTGACGCTAGTCGGTGTTGGTTCCCAGTAATCGCGGAAAAATGCGTTTTCCCAGTGAGCTCCATTGGCCCATATTTGTTTACCGCCGAACGAGCATGCTTGAAGTATGGGATAGAGTTCTGCCTCATTGTGAATAGGCTCGGCGGATAACGCTGTCATATACGCTTTGACGAGACGTTTATTGGTCGGTATTCCGCTTAGTAATTCATCAAAAACATTCATGTCGAATGCGCCGGAGCCGATGGCTTGCCAAAACACTCCCCAAGAACTTTTATCTAGCATGGTGATTTTGGAGGCTGCAATTCCGCGATTGACTAATTCAATGGATATGGCACCAGAGCCGCAGCACAAATCGTAATAGTGCGCATCTTTTCCTGAAGCTTGCGAGATTAAAATGTCTACTATCTGTTTGGCGATGCGTTGTTTGCCCCCCTGATACGCACATAGAACGCGGAGCTTAGAGTTTGTGCTCAAGAGTTCCTCCTGCGAATCAGTATGCGTGCGTACGCGCGCTTGCCGTTAATAATTCCTACTCCGCCTCTGTCTTCAGGATGCGGTTTGTATCCCACTTCGGCGAGAGTTGCTGGATCCGAATTCGTCCGTGCGTTGCCGTTAGCCAACATAATGATTTCAAATTGACTTGGGCAATATTTGTCTAGAAAAGTGATGGGCACTCCCATGATGCCGTTGTAATTAACGGGTATTCGGGAGGTGCGGTTGACCTCGATTGCATCATAGTTTTCATAACGCGGGTAGTTTGTTGGGATATACACGTCTGTTAAGTCCAGTGGTTTGTGCCTTCGACCGTTATCCATGTTGGTGAACCAACGCACCCCTTTAACTCGGATAAAGCGTTGCCCGCCATCATCTATACCGCAGCCGGAAGCATTGAGCGGGTAATTATCAGGCACGGTAAATTTCCTGTCCCCTGAATGGATAGACTCTCCATACCATACTTTATCGTTGCGGAACAGCGGAAACACTTCTTTGCAAGTAGAGGCATTCATGTTCCCCAAAATGATGTATTTTTTATTGTGCTCTTCGAGCTGGCTTATATATTCGCGAAACAGGCTAAAGGGCGGGTTTGTTGCTACGATATCAGCCTCGTCAAGCAGAGCTACGCACTCATCTGAACGAAAATCACCATCTTCGTTCAGGCGAGTTAATGTATTGCCTGGTAATGCAAAAATAGATTTAAAATTGAGCGCATTATTTGGTGTGGAGAATAAATCGTGAGGCGTTGTGGTGACAACTGCCTTGTAGGCTCCGGATGTATTTTTTAATGGATATTCTTTCCCTGTCAATGATGATTCTGCATAGCAGGTAGAAATCAACTTGGAGAGACCAAGTTCCTTGAAATGGATGACAAAATAACGGAAAAAAGCTGATTCAAACGGATCGTCACAATTGCAGAGCACGGTTTTCCTGCGGAAATCATCCGGGTAGTTGTTCATTTCCTTGGCCACGTCATCATATTGCGTATAGAACTCGTCCCTTTTAGCGACGAAGGCATGATTGAGAGTGATGTTTCCGCTCCTAGAAGCTCCTGCCGTAGGTTCGACTTTCATGTCAAATGGCATTCCGCCAGCACGTATCGCGGCTCTAAGAAATGCGTTTATTGCAGTGGACATGCCTATGCCAAGCTCGTCAAACACCTCAGTGGCTTGTTTCTTTACCTCTGGGTCGATACGTATTGTCGTGGTAGGAATTGAAGCCATAAATAATCCTCTATCTACTAAGTGTGCTACAATGTAGCACACTTAGTAGATGAGTTATATGACGACATAATAATTCAGTCGCTATCATGTGCGGCTGTCTGGCCGACTTGGTGCAATGGATGCAGCATAGAACGAGTTCGCGAGATGCTCGCGAAACACTCACGTACGGAGGTAACCATGCTGCTCAAGGCCGTGTTCTGGGATTTGGACGGTACTCTCATCGATTCTGAGCCGCTCTGGCATGACGGTGAGATTGAGATCGCGCACAACAATGGCGGCGAGTGGAACGAGGACCTCGGTTGGGAGTGCTCCGGCACTCCGGTGCCACACGTGGCAGAGGTTATGATTGCGCATGGCTGCACATTGAGCGTTCCCGAAATCGACAAGCAGCTCAAGGATTATGTGTTCAAGGCGGAGGTCGAACGTCTGCCGTGGATTCCTGGTGTGCAAGACGTGCTGCGTTCGCTCAAGGAAGCCGACATCCCATCCATGCTGGTCACTACTTCGCCGCGCCGTATGGCGGAGAACATCATGAAGCAGGCTGATGGATTGCTTGCCGGCTACGCCTGCGGCGATGATCCGTACGAGCACAAGCCGAGCCCTGCCCCATATCTGGCCGCGGCTGAGAGACTCGGCATCGCGCCTGAAGACATGATCAAGTGCGTGGTAATGGAAGATTCCTCATCCGGTCTGCGCTCCGGCGCCGCCTCGGGGGCCACACTGATTGCGCAGACTGGCTGGATTCGCACCGACACTTCCGGCCTTGGCCAGTTTGCCTCCATCGACTCGTATGAGGGCATCGATGCGGCCGCGCTGGACGCCTTTGTGCGGCAGCGTTTGGGGGAGTAGAAATTTCGTTTGTATTGCGGAGTTTGTGTGGGAAACCCCAGTCGACCTGATGTTATAGGCCGGCTGGTAGGGTATTTGACGGTTTGCATATAACTGTCTGGTTCATTGGGCTGGCAGCTCAATACAAGATTTAGGACTCATAGGAAACACATGGGCTTCGTTAATTTCATCCTCGAACTGCTGAAGAATCCGCGTGCCGCGATTGCCGGTTGGATTGCCATGGGCGTGGCGCCGACCCTCGGATTCATCTTCCTCATCATATTCATCGAAACGGGCGTGGTGTTCTTCCCGTTCCTGCCCGGTGATTCGCTGTTGTTCGCGGCCGGCGTGTTCGCAGCCCCGGATGCTGCGACCGGCAAGGCCGCGCTGCCGCTGTTCTGGTTGCTGCCGGTGGTTTGGTGCGCGCCGATTACCGGCGACCAGTGCAACTACTTCATCGGTCATTTCTTTGGCCGCCGTATTATCCAATCCGGCAAGGTGAAGGCGCTGACTCCTGAGCGACTGGCCAAAACCGAGGGCATGATTGAAAAGTGGGGCCCGCTGGCTGTGTTCCTGGGCCGCTTCTTCCCGTTCATTCGTACGTTCATGCCGTTCATTTCCGGTATTTCCGGTATGCGTTGGAGCCGTTTCACGCCGTTCTCAGTGCTCGGCGGCCTGTGCTGGTCCACGTTGTTCACGCTGCTGGGCTACTTCTTCGGCAACATTCCGGCCGTGCAGGATCACTTCGAACTAGTGATCGTGCTGATTCTGCTGGTTTCGCTCGCCCCGACCATCATCGGTCTGCTCAAGGCCAAGTTCGGCAAGAAGAAGCCGGCCAAGGTGACCGATGCTCAGTTGGACGTCATGGAAGACGGCATCAAGAACCTCGATAAGTAAGCAAGAAATGTAGATTACCGCATAAGGAATCGTCGTGAAAATGAAGGCCCTGACTGTGCATATGAGGTCAGGGCCTTTTCTGCATGAGATGGGCGTGAAACAGCAGCGTGGTTATCCACATTTGTCGTGGACGACATGCCGGGGTGTGGATAACTCGGCAAGCTAGAACCACAATGGCCGATTCGTGTTGAGCATTGAACTCGGACACGTTTCAATCGGCTTATGAATAGCAACACCACACCCCGCGTGGCGCGTAGGATTACCTCGCCAGCGGTAGCACCTCCGGGCATTCCGCTGCCCACGGACGATACGCCGATTCCAGCGCATCGCTACTACACTCCGCCGCCCAGGCCGTTGGCCTCATGCGAACGGCAGAGATCGGGCGAGGCTCCGGCACTCGCCCTAACTATAGACACCAGCTTCCATAACATTGTGACGATGACGTCAGGTCATGGAGGCGTGGGGTTGAGTGTCATGGCTTCCATGCTTGCATGGACATTGGCGAGACGTGAACACAGCTGCGCTCTCATAGACGCTGACTTCGTGGCCGGATGCCTTGACCTGCTGCTCGGTGTAGAACGAGAGCCGGGCTTGCGATTCAGCCAAGTCGACGCGCCCCTCGGCCGTATCGAGGGTGAGGCGATGAACCATGAGCTGATGACGTGGGAGGGCGTGCGAGTACTTCCCTATGACCCTTGGAGCGCGCGCCAGCCTGACTGGTGGGAAGTCCAAGCGGCTATTCGGGCTTTGGCGGAAGCGAACGATGTTGTCATCGTAGATGCCGGGCAGGGTGGACTCATTGAGACCGTGCCTGATCTGCGTGGCGGCGTGCAGGTGATTGCCGCGGAATTGTCGGTGATGGGGTTGGCCAGAGCCAAATCGCACCGGTCCAGATTGGATTCATGGGGCTGTGAAGCGCCACATATCGTCGGTGTGGAACCACGTGGCGCTCCACGTGGGAGAGGCCACGTGGGTATTGGTGAGGCGCAGGACTATTTGACTGCCACAGTATTGGGTCCTGTCAAGCCGAGTGTCAATCTGTGCGGAGACGTACTGGAAGGCCTCGGCATCAGATCGGTGACCAAAGGCAGCCGCAAAGCCGTGAGCTTGCTTGCCGATCTTGTTGAGCAGGCCATTCGCCCGGTTTCGGGAGCTTCTCGCAAGGACCGGTGATGCGGTATGGCTGCCGTAATCACTCGGGCTGATGAGCCCGGCGCAGTGCCCAGAACTGTGTTCTTCGGTCTATTGAATGATGTGGCATCCGACCCGCAGGTTACCGATCTGGCGGTGACCTGTGATGGCCGCGTTTGGGCGGACCGCGGCAACGGCATGCGAGAAACAGTATTGCGTGTGCCGTTTCGCTCGCCGCAAGTAGTTCGAGAATACGCCGTCCAACTGTGCGCGCAGCTTGGGCGCAGGCTGGATGATGCCTGCCCGATAGCGGACGCCGCCAGTCCAGACGGCATCCGCGTGCATGCGGTGATTGCCCCATTGGTGCCACAAGGTGCCGCAATCTCCATACGGTTCCCTGACAGAACCATGGCATCGCTGCAACACCTGGGCCAATTAGGCGTATTCCCGGCTGCTTGGCTGCCGATGTTCGTGGGATTGGTGCGCAAACATGCCACAGTGCTGATTACCGGCGGAACAGGCGTGGGCAAGACCACCTTGCTCAAGGCACTGCTGGCGCAATGCGACGTGAACGAGCGTATCGTCACCGTAGAGGGAGTTCGTGAACTGGGAGAACTGGGGCGTGGCGATCATGTGTCGTTGGTAACGCGCGAGGCGAATGTGGAGGGCGTCGGAGCCATAAGTCTGACGGACTTGGTCAAAGCGACGTTGCGAATGCGCCCCGACCGCGTGGTGCTGGGCGAATGCCGTGGCGCGGAAATCGTCGACCTATTGCGCGCGTTCAATTCTGGTCATCACGGTGGCATGACCACCGTGCATGCGGACGGCGTGAACCGAGTACCGTCCAGGCTGATTTCGCTTGGATTACTCGCCGGGATCAGTCCACAGGCGTTGGCCATGCTGGCGGCAGGCGCTTTCGACGTGGTGGTGCATTTGGAGCGAGTGAACGGACAGCGGCGTATCACGCAGATCGGCGAACTGCGCGTAGCACATGGTGGACTGGCAGGAACACCGCTGGCGGTATGGAATGGCTGCCATCCTCCTCGGTATGCCGCCGAATGGGGGCACTTCATTGAACGATGGGGCATCGTTCCCGGGCCGAGTGGCGGTGGGTGATGATGTGGTGTGCTGTTCTGGTGGCGCTCGCCGTGCTGATATGGCCGGGGAACAAGTCCGGGAGGCTGTACCGGCTGGCTTACCGCGGGCGCGCGGTCGATTCCGCAGCCATAAACGAACCTCGATATGCCGACTCACCTCGCGTGGGCGTTGCGCAGGTGATTACGTCCGCTATCGCACGATTGCGAGGTGGCGGCACATTGGTTGAAGCATTCGAGGAACAATCCAGCAGACGCTTCGCCACTCACCACATTACTGTGGAACGACTCATAACGGTGTTTGAACAGCGCCGGCTGCCCGACGAATCACCAGCACAGGTACTCGAGGCTGCGCGAGAGGTCAATGCCGCAGCGGTTTTGAGCGATGAGCTCGGTTGCCAAGCGGTGCCATGTCTGGAAGCGGTATTGACTGCTTACCGGCAGATGAGGCTGATGCAGAACCTGCGATCGCAAGCATGTGCCGTTCCTAAAGCCACTGTGGGGCTGCTGAGCGCGCTTCCGGCCGTCACTGTGGCATTAGGCGAGTTTCTGGGAGCTAGACCATTGGCGTTCTTGATTGGATCGCCGCGCGGTGTGGTCTGCTTGATATTAGGGGGATGTTGTTATGCCGCCGGCTTGGCATGGATGCGGGCATTGTTGAAAGGCAGCGGATTATGAGTACGGTGTGGGTACACGCCGCGGCAGGCTGTGCGGCGATCGCTAGTTGGCTGTATAAGGCTCCGTCTCGTCATGACAGCCGCTTGCCGGGCGAGGAGCCGGCCGTAGCGCATGATTGCGGGTCGTCATGGACCATACTCATATTGCGTATGTTGCAGGTGTCCTTGTGTCAGGGCTCCTCGATTCCCCGGGCGCTTGACATGGTGGGCAAAGCCGTCGGCGGCGACTGCGGCGCTCGCACGAGCGAGATCGGGAGCTCCCTGACCAGAGGGGTTCCTTGGGCTGATGCGTGGCATGCCGCTATGGCTGTTCAGCATGAGGGTGCGCCAGCTGATAGTCCATCCAAGGGAAATACGAATACCACGCAACGAGATCTTGGCCTGCTGCAATCGGCTTTGGAATCGTCATGGACGCATGGCGATATGCCTGGCGTGCGCCTCGAATCCGCCATTGAACAGCTGGACCGTGACGAGCGTGCTGCCATCGAACGGAATGCCGCGAAGCTGTCGGTAAAGCTACTGATGCCTACAGGGCTATGTTTTCTGCCGGCATTCGTGCTGGTAGGAGTCATTCCGGCGATTGCGTCCTTCATGATGTGAATATAGGCGTGAACTGAGTGCGCTTAGGTTGAATTTTGTTGTATTGCTCAGTATTGCACTTGGCTGCGTTTGGTTATCCACATTGGTGGTGGACGACACGTCGGGGTGTGGATAACTCGGCAAGCTAGAACCACATACCCCGTTTTTCCTGGTGCATGAAGCGTTGATAGTCCACAGTGGTATGCACCCCGCGTCAACCCGGCGCGGGGGCCAACCACTCACACACACGCATGGGGAAGGTGCGAAGCCACTGCGCAGCTTCCCCTCCTTACCGAAAGGAACGCCAATGAATACCCCTATCCCCGTCATCGTCGACGGGCAGGCCGGCATCTTTGCGCACAGCAAGGCTCGTGTGGCCACGCTGAACGCCAAGGCGAAAGAACGGCTATGCCTCATGGACGCACGTATCCGCACCCTCATGGCTGAGCCCGAAGAAGGCGCGGCCACTGCGGAATACGCAGTCGTACTCGTTGCGGCTACAGGCTTTGCGGCGGTGCTGGTCGCCATCCTGAAGTCGGATGCCATCAAGACGTTGCTGACCAACATCATCAAACAGGCTCTGAAAGTCGGGTGACAGCCATGAAGACCATGACATGCCGGTGGCGGCTCGCCAGACTGCCGCCAGACCTATGCACGGGATCGGCCACCGCCGAATTCGCGATCGTATTGCCCAGCATTATCGCCATCGCCGGGCTGATATTGGCAATAGGACGTGTGGTCATCGTTTCCATGGACTGTCAAAGTGCCGCGGCAGCGGCTGCACGCGAGTTTGTGGTTACCGGTGACGAATCATCCGCGCGCAGCATAGCTGCGGACGTTGCCGGGGGAGAGCCCCACGTCAGCATTACCCACGACGGCCAATCGACGAGTGTGATGGTCGAATGTTCGGTATTGCCCGGTCCGCTGGATGTAACTCCAACGCGGGTTACCGGCAACGCTACGGCGATAAGCCAATAACTGGTCGGCTGGCCGGGCGGCCGCAACAGAAAGGAACTGCGGTGCAGGGAATGCGTTATGAGGAGGGATCGGGCACGATGGCCGGAGCCATGCTGGTTATGGTGGTGGGCATTGCGCTCGCGGTGGCGGCAAGTGTGGGCAACCTCATGATCTGCCAGAACCGAGCGCGTTCCCTCGCCGACCTTATCGCCTTTGACGCCGCCTATGCGCTGTGGCATGCGGATATCGGTGATCCATGTGCGCTCGCCGCCAACATGGCTGAAGCGAATGGTGTAGTTTTGGGCTCCTGCTCCGTGCGGGATGAAGACGTGTTGGTAACCATCAAGGTGGAAACCATGGTCCTGGTGGCATCATCCGTGGAGCGGATGGCTCGGGCCGGACCGGTGAGTTGTACGGAAGGAGACAATTATCACAATAATGGACCGTAAGCACCGATACTCTGGCGGGCTTCTGGGCCTTTGGCTAAGGTGAGAGCATGAGCGAGAGTGAACGCAACGAGCGCCGTCGCGTGGTGGCCATGGTGGGCAACCCCACTTCCGATAAAGGCCGTGGCGCTAAGGTGGACGCGCAGGTATTGGGTCTGCTGGAGGAAGCCGGCCGTGCCCATAACTTTGACGTCATCGACATCACCGGCGTAAGTTTCGACGATTCCCTGAATCAGACGCGTGAACGCGCGCACGAGTACGACTATCTCGTAGTGGTCGGCGGCGACGGCATGATCGCACTTGGAGCAAACGCCGTGGGCTGCAGTGGCAAGCCGTTGGGCATCGTGGCCACGGGGTCGGGCAACGATTTCGCACGAGGACTGAAGCTGCCGGTCAACCGTATCGAAACCGCAGTGGAAGGTATCGTCGGTGCTGTCGTGCGCGGATCACACATCGATGTGGACATGGGACGCGTGACCTCTTTGGACGGCGGCTATGCCGTGGATCCCTCCACTGGCGAGGAGTACGAGTACCAGGAGAGCAAGTCCGCCGAGCATCCGATTGACCGGTACTATGCGGGCATGCTGTCCTGTGGTCTTGACGCGAGCATCAACGACCGTGCGAATCATTCGCATCTGCCGACCGGCACCATGCGCTACTTCGCGGCGGTGCTGGTGGAGCTGACGCATATGAAGCGCTATGGTTACCACATCAAAGCCACATTGGCGGACGGTACCACGGATGAACGAGACATCATCACACCATTGCTGACGATTGCGAATTCGAGGCATATCGGTGGCGGCATTGAGGTCTCGCCGTACTCCTGCTTCTCCGATGGATTGTTGGACCTGGTGTGGATGGACCACGTGCCGAACTTCGGCGAATGCGCGGTGGCCATTTCGAATGCCTATAACGGCAAGCTACTTGCTTCAAAGGTGTTCGGCTGGAAACGTATCCGTGAAATCGAAGTCACGCGAGCCGCAGAAGGCGACGAGCCTCCGGTGCTGATGGCGGACGGCGAATATATCGGGCATTTGCCATTTAGGGTAGTGGCCGAGGACTGCGCGTTGCGCGTGCTAGTGCCGCCGGCCGTAGCCGCCCGTGAGGTGGATTCCCGACAGGAAGTGCTCGACGCCATTGCCCGAGATGGTCGCGATCCCGTGACCGGCCAGTTCGCGTGACCCGATTATATTGGCTCCCCTCATTAGGCTGAGCCGTAAAGCAAACAGCCCAGTGGGCTGTTTATAGGCGAGGGTTCGACGATAGTCGAACCAGAAGAAAGTCAGCCGTAGGCTGTCCGCAATTGCGGACGAGCTGGCCGCGAAGCGGACTGAGGGGAGTGCGGGAGAGCGGTACCAGAGCCAATGGCCGTCAGACTTCAGACGACATAGCTTTCGATATGCAGCGTCTGCGCCATGACCTCTTTGATGGTTCGGTCGCTGATGTTCGGATGCGAGCGAATCAGCGAGATAAGCCCCACAATCAGTGTGAAGAATGTCTCATGGACGTTGGTGATTGGCAGACCATGCATCTGCTCGAAATCACGTACGGTGGTCTGGGCAATGTAGTCGGCAATACGGTCCGCCGCGCGGTCAATGAACTTGATATACAGTTCGGCGTTGCCGTCTTGGATCATACGGTTTGAGAAGGGGCTCTCGTCGGCGATCAGGGAGCGGAGCACATGCACGATGTCGTCTAATGCCTTGTTCACGTTGCCTGTTTCGCGCGCTTGGTTCCACTGCTTCAACGTGGTGAGGATTTCGTCGATGACGTTATCGAGTACTGCGTCAGCTACGGCTTCCTTGTCTTCGAAGTAGTGGTAGAACAGCGAACGCGTCATACCGACTTCGCTTGCGATATCGGAAACGGTGATTTTGGAGAAGCCTTTTTCCAGACACACCTTGCGCGCGGCTTGCACGATGGCGTCGCGCCGGGCATCGCCACGGGTGGGGCGTTCCTCGTCGAGGATATCGCTCATGGGTACCTCCTGACTACAACCGTTATTGACACTATGTTAATACAAAGAAAGCGGTTAATAGCAATAAAAATGCGGTAACCGTTGTCAGGTGAATGTCGTTGGAATATAAAGAGTTTTCCCGATTCGGCAACTATGAGCCCGGTTTATCTTGACTTTTTATCGGTTAATTCTGAGGGCAAAGGTAGGTTAGTAGCTATGGCACTTGCACTGTATCGTCGCTATCGTCCGGACACCTTCGAAGGGGTCATCGGCCAGGACCAGGTCACGGTCCCGCTGATGCGCGCCTTGGATGAGGGCAAGCTCACACATGCCTATCTGTTCTCAGGGCCGCGAGGATGCGGCAAAACCAGCTCCGCGCGTATCCTGGCCCGTTGCGTCAACTGTGCCAAAGGGCCGACTTCCCACCCCTGCGGCGAATGCGAAAGCTGCAAGGATCTGGCCACCGGCGGTCCGGGTTCCATCGACGTGGTCGAAATCGATGCGGCCTCGCACAACGGTGTGGATGATGCTCGAGAATTGCGAGAACGCGCTGGTTTCGCCCCTGCGCGTGACCGCTATAAGATTTTCATTCTCGATGAGGCCCACATGGTCACGCAGCAGGGCTTCAATGCGCTGCTTAAAATCGTTGAAGAGCCGCCTGAACATGTGATGTTCATCTTCGCCACCACCGAACCAGACAAGGTGATCGGCACCATCCGTTCGCGCACCCACCACTATCCGTTCCGTCTGGTGCCGCAGGAAGTCATGGGTCCCTACCTGGAGACGATCTGCGACAGGGAAGGCATCAAGCCCGAGCCCGGTGTGCTGAAACTGACGATGCGCGCCGGTGGCGGCTCCATGCGAGATACCCTGTCCGTGCTTGACCAGCTGATGGTTGGTTCGGTCGAAGGCGTTATCACCCATGATGCCGCTGTAGCCCTGCTCGGCTTCACGCCGGAGGCACTGATCGGCGAGGCCGTGGATGCGGTAATCGATCACAACGGCGAAGCCCTGTACGGCGTCATCCAGAAAGTCGTGGTCGGCGGATTCGATCCGAGACGATTCGTCGAAGATCTACTGGCTCGTGTGCGTGATCTGCTGGTGCTTACGTTGGCCGGGAACCGTGCGGAATCCGTGCTGTCCGACACGGCTGAGGCCGAGGATATGGACGATCTGCACCGCCAAGCCAAGGCGCTGGGACTGGGCGCACTGACCGCAATGGCAGACATCATCAACACTACGTTGGGTGCCATGACCGGAGCCATTTCTCCGCGTATGCGCTTGGAACTGCTGGCCGCGCGATTGTTGGCCGGCAGTGAATCAGGCTTTGCAACAGCCGCTCCCGCGCCAGCTTCTTCTGGTATGCCGCCTGCGGCTGCTTCTTCGACTTCGACTACGTCAGCCGCTTCCGGTACGGGTGCCAGTGGTTTTGCCGGCGCATCGCGAGGCGGGTTTGCCGGAGCCTCACATGGCGGATTCTCCGGTGCTGCACGCAACCAGCAAGCAGCCGCGCCTCAGAGCACCGCTTCCCATGAATCTGTTGGAGGCAATGGCCCTGTCAACGGCCCGGTCAGCGACCGACCCGCGGGCTCTCCGTCTGTGCAACCTGCTGTAGCAACTGCTGCTGCCGGTGCCGCTCCTGCCGCCGATGCTGGGTGGGGCGCTCCCGCCGTGTCGCCGGCCGTCCCGGCTCAACCGGTGACCTCGCCTGCGGCATCGGATAATCGGTCCATCGACGAGAAGTGGGATGCAGCCGTCGCCGCTTTGCCGGAAACCATTCGTGAATATGTGTCACGAGACAAGGTGCCGACCGTAAAATTCGGTCCCAACCGTAAGGGTCTGCCTTGCCTGTCGATGACGTTCGACAAGTCGCTGAGCCAGCACGCTTTCGCCTTGGCCATGGATAACAGCGGTAAGAAGGCGGCGGCCGTGGTGATGGATGCCGTGCGCAACGAGTTCGGTGCCAATGCGGTTATTGCACCTTCTGCGATCGCGGCGAATGGCGAGCGAGTCGAATCCGTCAAACGTATGAGCCCGGAGCAATTGGCCAAGGTCAAGCAGCAGATTGCCATGGCCAAGGCTGGATTGGCCGCGTCGAGTTTGGGCGCGGGCCTGGGCATTCATATGGGGAGCGAGCCGAAAGCTCCGAAGCCGACTGCAACAGGCCGAGCCGAGGATACGGATGACAGCCATCGAGCCGGCCAATCCAGTGCATCCACGGCGGCGAAGAACTGGAGTGACGATGACCCTTGGGCCAAGCCGGCCGTAAGCAACGCTTCGCCGCAATCTGCAGACGGGTTCGCACCTAACGAGCCCGCTGCTACGCCTGCGCCCGAAGAGCATCACAAGAAGCATGTTGCGGTTCCGGACATCAGTGACGGTGTTGATCCGTGGGCCGCTCCGGCTGCTCCTGTTGCACCCACTGCGTCCGTTGCGTCCGCTGGACCCACTGGACAGTCCACTGGGCAGCCAGCCACCGCATCTTCCGTTACGGCAGTTGCCGGCGCGAGCGGCGATCCATGGAATCAGACGCAGTCTCAGGCCGCGGTCTCACCAGCGTCGCAACCGGCCGAAGCCGACCCGTGGAACCAGCCATATCAGCAGTCTCCTCACGATGATCCGTGGAATCAGCCGCAGGGGGACCATGCTCAGGCGGCTCCGCAGCCAGGAGACGACCCGTGGAGCCAGCCCCAATCGGTTCCGCAGCCGGCTGCCGGCGATGACCCGTGGAATCAACCACAGCCCGCTCAGCCTTCAGCGTCAGCGGCTCCGGCTGATGATCCGTGGAATCAACCGCAGGCAGTTCCACAATCGGCTCCGCAGGCCACCCCGCACGGTGATCCGTGGAATCAACCGCACCCCGCACAGCCGACCCCGAATGCCGACCCGTGGAATAGCCGGCCCCAGCCCCAGCCGAAACCACAACCGCAAGTCGCGGCCGAGGATGACGAATACTCGATGAGCGACCAGTCGCTCGGCGAGGCGACGGCCATGAATCTCGACGATCTGAAAAAGCTATTCGAGGTCAAAAAAGTCGAGCAATTCGCGGCAGATGATCCGAAGAACCCCAAGAACATCCAGCCTGCCAAGAAGCACTCGGATGAATAATGAGGACGAATAACGAAGGAATACCCATGGCACTTGCTTATGACGGCGCAATACAGCGACTGATCGACGCTTTCGGGCGGCTGCCCGGCATCGGTCCGAAGGGCGCGCAGCGTATCGCCTTCTACATGCTGTCCGCGCCCGAAGATGAAGCGCGCGATTTGGCCGAGGCCATCGAAGAGGTCAAGGCCAAGATCCGCTTCTGTGATATTTGCGGCAACGTGTGCGAATCCAGCCCCTGCCCGGTATGCGCCGACCCGAGACGCGACCGTTCGGTGATCTGCGTGGTCGAAGAGCCCAAGGATGTGATGAGCATCGAGCGCACGCGCGAATACCACGGCCTATACCATGTGCTCGGCGGCGCAATCAACCCAATGGACAACGTTGGCCCTGCCGACCTGCGTATTCCCGGTCTGCTCAAACGCTTAGAAGGCGATGAGGTCAAGGAAGTGATTATGGCGCTCGACCCGAATATTGAAGGCGAGGCCACCACCAGCTACTTGACCCAGCTATTGCGACCCGTAGGTGTCAAGGTCACCCGACTTGCCAGTGGTCTGCCGGTGGGCTCCGACTTGGAGTATGCCGACGAAATCACGCTGGGCAGGGCACTGGCCGGTCGGCGCGAGGCCTAGGCTAGCGTATCATTGGCGCTCTCGCCCTTGCGGCGCATCCACGGCCAGAATGCTCCGTGGCGGATGATGCGCGCGGCCTTGTGCCGTCGTGCCAACCAGATGATGAACAGTCCTGCCGCCAGTATGCCTAGACCAACACCAAGGGCGATATTGCGCGCGTCAAGCACGTCATTCGGCTCGGGGGCCGGCATTGGAATCGCCACGCGGTGCCCGGAGATAAGCAGTCGGTGCGTGTTCACGCCGTATGGCGTACAGGTCATCAAGGTGGCACGGTCCTCACCCGGCACAATCTTGAGCTTCGACGTGTCATCCGGCAAAATCACCGAAATGCGGTCCACTTTGTAGCCCAAAGTTTCGCCCATGACTTCGATGTAGAAGAAGTCGCCCTCTTTCACCTCGTCCAAACGGGTGAACATCAGCGCTTCAACCAACCCGCGGTGCCCCCCGGTAATGACCGAATGGGTGGATTTACCTCCCACCGGCAGCGACGTGCCGTACAAGTGGCCGGCACCAGAAGCCAGTGCTTCCTCGGAAGTGCCGTGATAAATCGGCAGATTGATGGACTGCTTGGGCACCTTGATTGTGCCCATCACGCCGTTGCCGGTATTAAGCAGTGACTGGTATTCCTTGTCTTTCTTTGAGGCGGAATCCTCGCCGCTGGCTTGGGACCCTCCTTGGTCGGCGGAGAACGGATCGACGGCTTCACCCAAGATGGGCTGGCCGGATTCAGCGAGCTTCTTGTTGTATGCGCGGGCCGCCGTGAGCTTGTCTTCCGCCTGCGGGTAAGGCCAGCCGGCTACTTCTTTGGCCGTGGTGGCGGTGGTGGCGGCCAAGTTGCGGTCGGACTCGAATTGCAACGCTAGCGGGAAGCAGGCCACGGCGATTGCGGCGATCGGCAACACAATGGTGATGATGCGCATCGCCCACAGATTGTGTTGCAGGCGTCGGCGCTCGGCCACGAGATCGCTGATATCGATGACTTCGTCAAATGGTGTTGGAACGAATGCTGAGGGCTCGGGACGCGCTGAGGAAACGTTGTCATTTGCAGATGCGTCATCCGGCATGGCCGCGTTGTTTTCCCACATTTTCTGTGAGGCACGCTTACTCGTCGAACGTCGATGCAGCAATGCCATAGTCGCCTGTTCCTCCGTTTGATCTGCTCATGATTTGCTTATACAAGACGGCCGGGTCTGTCTTAGTCGTGCATGGCATAGGTGCTGTCGCAAATGGCAACACCGCACGCGCCACACTGCGAAACGTTACTCCGCACCAAGCCTTTCATGCAACATGCCGACGGGGCTATATGGGGGCAATGTAGGGGGGCATAAGAAGTCTGAAAAATGCGATACGAACAACGTTGCTACGGCTGTCAGTGATGTGGCTTACTTCGGACAAGCCGTTGAGATGCAAGGGGCTGCAAAGGATTGCAAAGTATGGCAACACGATAAGCCGCGGCGTCGGCAATATTTGGCAGAGCTTTCAAATAGGGGGTATGAATGCATAAAGAGGGAATATATTGCCCCGATAAAAAGAGGCGCTATTGCTGCGGGACCGGGCCTTGAAAAGGAGAGAGGAAGAAGAAGGTATTCAGTTATGGGGTTCTGCGGAAACCTCGCCGGTTTGCTTTCGTTTGCCGGTAATTGATAGTTAACCGCTCGAATCTCAAAGGATGGATGCGGCTGCCTCAAAGAACCACCGGTGAAAACTTGAATATTTGCTGAACAACGCAGGCCATGCCCGTGTCCACATGTCGGCGCGGGGTCGCGGGGTGAACGCGGCAACCTTTATAATCGTTGCGTTTGCGTAGAATATCGAGCAAACTCCCCTAAGCGAAGAACAAAGGACAGCAGTGGCTCTCATCGTGCAGAAGTACGGCGGCTCGTCGGTCGCCGATACCGAATCGATCAAACGTGTGGCCAAGCGCGTTGTTGAGACGGAAAAGAAGGGTAACAAGGTGGCCGTGGTGGTCTCCGCCATGGGCGACACCACCGATGACCTTATCGATCAGGCGCTGAGCATCGACTCCAACCCGCCCGAGCGCGAGATGGACATGCTGATGACCGCAGGCGAGCGAATTTCCATGAGCCTGCTGGCCATGGCCATTCACGCCGAAGGCAGCCGCGCCCACTCCTTCACCGGTCAGCAGGCCGGCTTCTTCACCGACGCCCGTTACGGCGCGGCCCACATCAAGGCCGTGAGACCGGACCGCGTGAAGAACGCGCTCTCATTGGGAGACATCGCCATCGTTGCCGGCTTCCAGGGCATCAACGCCAAGGGTGACGCCACCACGCTCGGCCGCGGTGGTTCGGACACGTCCGCCGTGGCACTCGCTGTGGCCCTTGGTGCCGACATCTGCGAGATTTACACCGACGTGGACGGCATCTTTACCGCTGATCCGCGCATCGTGCCTTCTGCCCGCCGCATTCCGTCCATCGACTATGAGTCGATTCTGGAGATGGCCTCCTGCGGCTCCAAGGTGCTGGCACTGCGCTGCGTAGAGTACGCTCAGCGTTTCAACATGCCGTTGCACGTGCGCTCTTCGTTCTCCCGTCGCCCCGGCACGCTGGTTGTGCCTGACGGCATTGACCCGCGCACGCTGCCGAACCTCGACTGAGCGCGGCTACAGCGAACAATAATCGTAAGTAATTTCAAGCAAGACAAGGCAAGACATGACTGAAGAAGAAGCGAAATCCATGGGCGACCTGTTCCCTGACCTGGGCCCCGAGGCACCGGTGATTTCCGGCATTGCCCACGACCGTTCCGAGGCGCTGGCCACCGTGCGTGGCGTGCCGAACGAGCCGGGTATGGCCGCCAAGGTGTTCACCGAGCTGGCCACCGCCGGCGTGAACGTGGACATGATCGTGCAGGCCGGCGCATCCGTCGGCACTGCGGACATCTCCTTCACCGTGCCCGAATCGGCCGTCAAGCAGGTTCAGAACACACTGCTCGACAAGCAGGAAGTGCTGGGCTACCACTCCTTCGATGTGGACACCAACGTGGGCAAGGTGGCCGTGGTGGGCGTTGGCATGAAGACCCACGCCGGTCTGGCCGCCAAGTTCTTCCAGGCCCTGAGCGACGAGGGCATCAACGTGCTGATGATTTCTACCTCCGAGATTCGTATCGCCGCGCTCGTGCCGCTCGATCAGCTCAACGACGCCGTCAAGGCGCTGCACACCGCATACGGTCTCGATGCCGATCAAATCGAAGCCGTGGTGTACGGCGGTACTGGCCGCTGAGCCACTGAGCCGCGTTTTTTGCGGTATATACGACGAAAGCCCTCCTCACGGAGGGCTTTTGCGATTTTAACGAGATTCAACTACTTCTTAGTGATGTAGCCGAGAGCCTTGAGCATTTCGGCGCATTCAAGGGCACCGCCGGCTGCACCACGCAGGGTGTTGTGGGCCAGACCTACGAACTTCCAATCGAAGATGGAATCCTCACGCAGACGACCGATGGAAACGCCCATGCCACCCTCGTAGTCCACGTCGAGCTTGACCTGCGGGCGGTCATCCTCGGTGAGGTACTGGATGAAGTGCTTCGGCGCGTGCGGCAGCTCCAGTTCGGCAGCCTTGGACGTGTAGTTCACCAGACGGTCGATAAGCTCTTCCTTGGTGGCCTTCTTGCCAAAGTTCAGGAACACGGTGGCGGTGTGGCCGTTGAGCACGGGCACACGGATGCACTGCGAAGTGATCTTGAGGTCGCCGTCGAACGGCACGATTTCGCCCTTGTCAGCGTCCACATGGCCGAACACCTTGAGCGGTTCCTTCTCGGACTTTGCTTCCTCACCGGAGATGAACGGGATGATGTTGCCCACCATCTCGGGCCAGTCCTTGAAGGTCTTGCCCGCGCCGGAAATCGCCTGGTAGGTGCTCACAACCACCTCGCGCGGCTCGAATTCCTTCCACGCGGCCAGCGCCGGCGTGTAGGCCTGAATCGAGCAGTTCGGCTTGACGGCGATGAAACCACGAGTGGTGCCCAGGCGCTTGCGCTGGTGCTCGATCACCTCGAAGTGCTCCGGGTTGATCTCCGGCACCACCATCGGCACGTCCGGGGTCCAGCGGTGGGCGCTGTTGTTGGAGACCACCGGGGTCTCGGTCTTGGCATAACGCTCTTCAATGGCGCGAATCTGGTCCTTCGGCATGTTTACCGCAGAGAACATGAAATCAACGCCAGAGGCCACGGACTCGGCATCGTCGCCATCGACGACCACCATGTTCTTGACATATTCGGGCATCGGGGTTTCCATCTTCCAACGGTCGCCGACCGCCTCGGCATACGTCTTGCCGGCGCTGTGCGCGGAAGCGGCAAGCGTGACCACCTCGAACCACGGGTGATTCTCAAGCAGCGTGATAAAACGCTGACCGACCATACCGGTGGCACCAAGGATGCCGACCTTCAATTTTTCGGACATGATGACCTCTATGACCTCTGGGTTTCGATGGATTACTTACGTCGGACGGCCGTCATGTGGGTGGCCGTAAAACAATGCAATTGTACGAAACGCGCGGAACAACGGCAGTGGTCTTCCCAGATGGTGACTGCCCAATGAAGCGAAGGTGATGTTCTACACTGGTAGCCATGTCTATCGCATCAGTAGAGGCCCAAAAACAGCTCGACCGTATCGTGGCTCTCGGTTACCCGGATGTGGCGGATATTTCCGCCGCCGCATTCCGCTCGCTGGCCCGCCCCCTGATCGGGGCGCTCGAGCATTCCGATTTGGGATCGAACATCCTGCTGGTGCCCACGCGTGAACTGGTTTCGCCTGAGTCGCTGATCGCACGAACCTCCATCAACCGCATGGCCGGCTTCACCACCATGCCTCCGCGTGACATCGCCAGCTTCCTGCCTCAAGACGGCTTCATGCCGCCGGAAGGCCCGTTCTATCTGGCCGTCAATCCGCACACCGGCACGTGCTATATCAATCGCGAGCCGGATGTGGCCCGCAAGCTTATCGACTCCGATGAGCGCCTGCCGCTCACCCTCGAGGAAGGCTTGGCCATCGCCACCCAGCACCCGGAGTGGCTGCTGGAAAAGAACGGCTTCAATCTGCTCGGCTCACGCTCCGCAGACGGCCGCGTGCCGAGCATCTGGATGAGCCAGAACGCACCGCGACTGGGAGCCGTCTGGCCCAATTCCCGCCATACCTGGCTGGGCAACGCGTATTGCACGGCCCGTCGCGGGGTGAGTCTGTTCCGTTAAAGCGATTCTCTAGGCTGCCATTGCTTTTCCCAGTAGAATGAGGCTAGAGTGCGTCATTCGAAGAGAGAAGAGCGATGATGATCTGTAAGAATTGTGGTGCTGACAATGATGGGGGAAGCCGGTTCTGCGTGCACTGTGGCGCGCCGCTAACCGACGTGAGTGCTCCTGCTCCTCAGGCGGCGGCCGGCCCAATTCCAGTGCCGCTGCCGGACAATACCATGACGGTGCTTGATCACCCGCCGCTGCCCGGCTCAAACGATGGGAGCGCCTATAGGCAGCCCGGCGTTCCGGCATCGAGCGGTGTGGCAGGAGCACCGACCGCACCGGGGGCAAGTCAGACCGGGCCGACTGCGCCGGGAGCATTGCCGCAGGCCGTTCCGGGTGCGTCTGGTGTTCCTAGTGCTCCGGCTGCTCCTGTCGCTCCGGGCGCAGCCACGCCGCCGAGCGGCACAACGACCGCAACCGCCACATTGCCGAATCCTTCGGGCAAGCGTGGCCCGAATACGCTGATTATCGCGCTGGTGGCGGTGCTGCTGGCGTTGATCGTAGCCGGCGTGGCCACATTCCTGACGTATCGTGCCGAGGTATGGGGTGGTAAGTCGCTGCCTGATCCGGCGTCCATCGCCGCCAGCGTCACCGATAAAAACGCCAAGAAAGCATCGGTGATCAAGGCCAAGGATGTGACCGAGGCGTTGAAGGCCAAGGGCCTGAACGCGAAGACGGTTCCAGTGTTCTCCGGCGAGGATCGTGGCGTGTTCCTCGGTTACGAGGGCACGAATCCCGGCGCCCGCGTCAAGGCTGGCTCCACGGTCATAGTGCAGGAGTCGGCCGGCCCTGGTGTGCCGAAGGGCACGGTCGGCAAGGATGTGAACAAGGTGGTGAACACGTTCGCGGATATGGGCGTGCCAATCCACTACAAGAAAGTCGTCATCTCTTCAGACAGCAAGACTCCGGAAGGCCAGGTCAGCGTCACATACCCAGCTCCCGGTGTAGGGCTCACCGATGACGAGAAGGACAACGGCATTTACATCGGCGTGGCCTCCAAGGGCGATGGTATCCCGGTGGATATTCTTGGCTCGGATAAGAACAAGGCCGTCAGCGATCTGGAATCGCAGGGCTACAGTGTGGATTCGGAACCGCATTACTCGTCAGAGAAATACGTGGGCAAGATTTCCGGTTCGTACCCGGCTCCGGGTTCCACGTTGAGTTCCGGTCAGTCGGTGACCTTGTATTACGGCATCGACAAGTCCAGCAACATGGACGTGCTGAGCAAAACCAACTCGTATGACAATATCAAGATGGCCAGCATCCATGCGTCCGCAATGATCGGTATGTACTGCAAGAGCGAGGTGACGGATGCCGCCAAGGATTGCATCACATTGGAGCAATCCTCGATGAATCCCTTTGGCGCTACCTCACCCGAGGATTATCAGTACCTGCAAATCAAAGGCCATGAGCCTGAAGACAAGGCCGATGTGCTGGGCCTGACCAACTTCTCCCAGGATGTCAGCGGCGCGATGCTGGAATCGGATTCAGAACATGGCATGTCCGCGGACAAATTGCCGATGAAAAACCATCTGCTGTTGAAAGACTGGGGCATGTTCGAGCTCTACGCGGGTATGGATTTGCCGAACTGCGGCTCAAAGGTGATGTCCGCTTCGATAGGCGAGTACTGCGTGAACGGCAACTATGAACGGGCGTCGTTCGACGATGGCGAAATGACGCCACCGGCCGGTGCGGAGAACGGGTCGACCGGCATGACCTACGACATGAAGGACTTCCTGGTCTACTTCCCGGCGGGTTCCGATGCCGAGTCGCTGGATGATTCCGGATACTTCGACGCCGCCGAACTGGCGAAGGCCAAAAAGCAGAAGGCCGTGGATACCAGCCGCCCGTACATTCTGGTTCGCGACAAGAGCCTGTACAGCGAGACCAGCGTGAGCGTCAACTTGGGCAAGGACGTGGACCCGTTTGTGCCGACCAACCGCAGTATCAATAACTACCAGAACAAGATGGAGCCGATGAAGCCGGCTCCCAGCGATTCGACCGTCTACTATCTGGTGGAGCAGAACGGTGATCTCGACTGGGATTCTCTGCCGGATGCCGAAGTCAAGGGGACCGGTGACAAGTCCAAGGACAGCGGCAAACAAGACGCCACGTTCAAAGAGGCTATGAAACAGGCGGCAGGTAACTATAGTTTCGGTTCCGGTGTCGGCGCATGGGGAACCGTAATGAAAGTCAATAAGGATGGCACCTTCTCCGGCTCCTACCATGACTCGGATATGGGGGCCACGGGAGATGGTTACCCTTATGGTTCTCGTGCCGAATCGAACTTCACTGGCAAGTTCAAGTCGGCAAAAAAGAACAGTGACGGCACTTACACGCTGCAATGCGATGCCAGCGCCTTCAAAATCGATGGCACCGTCGGCGAATCCCATATCGAAGATCAGATAAAAGTCACCATATCGGAACCTTATGGCATGGAACCGTGTAACGAGTTCACGCTATACACCGATGGCACTGATCTATCGACGTTCAGCGATGCCATGAAGACGTGGAGCAACGGCTATCTCATAGGAAACGACGTCGATACGCTGAACGGCAAAGCATTGCTCAACGTGACGAGCGGAGCGGATAAGGGATACACGTTCTACGATTTCTCGTAGTGATTCAGCTGCCGTGCGGAGCGGCGGGAAACGTGAAGGACCGGCGCGTATGCTGTGCGAAACAGCATTACGTCCCTAGACTGGTGAGGCATGACGAACCTGCGATTCCGCGAAGACGGCAGCTTCCGCGTGTTGCAAATGGCCGACATCCAAGACGGCCCCAACGTGCTCCCCGATACCATCCGCCTTATCCGTGAGGCCATTCGCAAAGCCGACCCGGATCTGGTGGTGTTCACCGGCGACCAGATTCGCGGTTACGATCCTGCCTACATCGACACTTTCCTGCGCCGCCGTGGCGAGGAACCGGGCGCTCGCGTGCGTGCGGTCACCGAAGTCGAGGCCAAGCTGCGCGGAATCAAGCGGCGGGCCAGAGACCGCGTGAACAATCGTCTGCTGGCCATGAAGTCTGACGGCAGCAATCCCGACGCCCAACAAACCGCGTCCACCGCGTCCACCGCGTCCACGCTGGTCTACTCCACAACATCCGATCCACAGGATGTGCCGACGACTTTGGACGAGCTCATGGACGAGACCCGTGACAAAGTCCGCCGCACGTTTGCCGGCTTCCTTGGCCCGGTCATCGAAGCGGAAGTGCCGTTCGCCGCCACCTACGGCAATCACGATTTCCAGTGCGGCATCTTGGCCGACGAGCAGGACGGCATCTACCGCGAATTCCCCGGCTGCCTGAACCCGGTCGACAGCCCAGAGCCAGGCACTTTTGCCCTGCCCATTGAGGCTTCCGACGGATCCGGGCGCGTAGCTATGTCCGTCATGATGGTGAATTCCGGCGATTACGCCGGCAAGCCTGAAGAGAACGACGCCCAATACCCGGCCTATGTGGTCAATCCGCGCGGTCTTGATTTGGCTGATTCCGATGGGTATGGCACTCCAAGCCCCGAGGCGATCGATTGGCTGGGAGCCGTACAGTCCGAACTTGGCGAACGCAACGGCGACGGTAAGCCGGTGCCTGCCATCGCCTTCCAGCACATTCCGCCGCAGGAATTCTACGATTGCCTCAAAGAGGTTCCCGCATGGACGCCGAACGCGGTGGAAGGCGCACGCACCCACGCCGGCCATTGCTACGTGCTCAACCATGAGATTTGCCGGCCGGGATCGCGGCTGGGTGAGGCGATTGGCTGTGCGGACGAGAACGTCGGTGAAGTGGACGCCTTGCGTGAGGCAGGCGGCTACTTCGCGCTGTTCTGCGGTCACGATCACAAGAACGCCTTCGTGGGCCACGCGCATGGCATTGATTTGGGCTACGCGCCCACCTGCGGATTCGAATGCTATGGTCCCAAGTCGCGCTATCGCGGCATCCGCCTGTTCGAATTCCATGAAAGCAATCCGGCCGGCTACGTGACCCGCATGCTCACCTGGGGTGATCTGGTGGGCCGATACTCCAGCAACGAGGTGCGCGTCTGGTTCGAGGACCACTGCGTGACCGGTGCCATCAGCATGCGTAACGAATTGCGCCGCCCGCAGGTATTCGCAGTGCTGGCCGGTGCCATGAGCCTCGGTTTTATGGCCGTCATCCGCTCGTTGGTGAAGAAGCGGTGACGACCATAAAACCGGTTAATACATCAATTCTGCTGATACGGCCTGAATGCGGAATAGGCGGCATCCTCGTCGTATAGCAGGTTATCGGGCTCTTCCGGTTTTGGCGTGTAAGGGCATGTGTCAGAGGTGGGTTTGGATGGCGTGTCTGAAGCCGCCGGCGTGCAGCAGGCTTCTGGTGATGTAGTTGTCGAGGTTGCGGAATCCCAGGGGCTATGCCCCTGAGGGTCTCGAGCCTTCCGTTGATGGCCTCGGTGGGCCCGTTCGCGCTGTGCTCCCGGTCGAAGAACCCGAGGACGTCGCCCATGCGCCCCCCCACGCATAGCTGTAAGTAGTAGTGCTGCGTCGGAACGCTAAGTGTGCTGGCATATTGTGAGATGAACGGGGTGTTGGAATGGGCCGTCGCTAGGATAGAGGAAGTTACGCGTGTTACCAATGCGTAAACGAATATCCAATAAGCGATTGTATGAATGGTTCACACAGTAAAGGAGGAACAATGGGTCAGGATCAATCATCCGTTTTTGATCTCGCAGCGGTAGCCGCAGCGTCCAATGGGGGGAACAACGACCCGCTGCTGCCTCCGGCGCGATTCATCGGCGATTCGCAGAAGCCGAGTCGTATGCCGTACAACAAGTACGCCGCCTACGACAAGCAGATCCCGTTTGATTACCCGGAGCGTACGTGGCCGGGCAAGCGACTGCAGCGTGCGCCGCGCTGGTGCTCCGTCGATCTTCGCGACGGCAATCAGGCCCTCGTCAACCCGATGGATTCCGAGCGCAAGCTGCGTTTCTGGAATCTGCTCGTCTCCATGGGATTCAAGGAGATCGAGGTGGGCTTCCCGTCCGCTTCCGAAACCGATTTCGACTTCATCCGTATGCTCATCGAGCGTGAGCTGATTCCGGACGACGTGACCATCGTGGTGCTCACCCAGTGCCGCGAGCACCTCATCCGCCGCACTTACGAGGCGCTCAAGGGTGCCAAGCGCGCCATCGTGCACTTCTACAACTCCGTGTCTGTGCTGCAGCGCGAGGTCGTGTTCCGCAAGAACAAGGAAGAGATCAAGAAGCTCGCCACCGACGCCGCCGAACTGTGCAAGGACCTCGAGAACGAGGCCAAGGGCATCGACCTGTACTACGAGTACTCGCCGGAATCCTTCACCGGCACCGAGCCGGAGTACGCCGTCGAGGTGTGCAACGCCGTGATCGGTGTTATCAAGCCGACTCCCGAGCACCCGATGATCATCAACCTGCCCGCCACCGTGGAAATGACCACGCCGAACGTGTTCGCCGACGAAGTGGAGTACGTCTCCACCCACCTCGACGACCGTGACTCCGTGGTGCTCTCCCTCCACCCGCACAACGACGAAGGCATGGGCGTGGCCGCCACCGAGCTGGCCGTGCTGGCCGGCGCCGACCGTGTGGAAGGCTGCCTGCTGGGCAACGGCGAGCGTACCGGCAACGTCGACTTGGTCACGCTGGGCCTCAACTGGCTCACCCAAGGTATCGACCCGCAGCTTGACCTGTCCAACATGCCCGAGATTCGCAAGACGGTTGAATACTGCAACCAGATCAAGATTTCCGAGCGTCACCCGTATGCCGGCAACTTCGTGTTCACCGCGTTCTCCGGCTCGCATCAGGACGCCATCAAGAAGGGTCTCGAGGCTCGTCAGGTGGCCGCCGAGCGCGCTGGCGCCGATCTCGACAGCTTCGTGTGGCTTGTGCCGTACCTGCCGATCGACCCGAAGGACATCGGCCGCACGTACGAGGCCATCATTCGCGTCAACTCGCAGTCCGGCAAGGGCGGCATGGCCTACCTGCTCAAGACCAACCACAATCTTGACCTGCCCAAGCGTCTGCAGATCGAATTCGACAAGATCGTGCAGAACTACGCTGACACGACCAAGAAGGAAGTCAAGGACGAGGATATCTGGCGTCTGTTCAAGGACGAGTACCTGCCGGTCGAACAGTCCGGCATGACCGCCGCCGGTGTGGTTGTGGGCGATACTCATGACGCCTCGCTCGCGCCGTGGGGCCGCTTGAAGCTGCTCAAGGTGGCCGTCAGCTCCGGTGAGGATGGCTCCGACACCGTGCTCAAGGCTCGTCTGCTCGACCGCGGCGTGAGCGTCGGGGTCGATGCGCCCGTGGAGCGCGAGGTCTCCGGCATCGGCAACGGTCCGATCGCCGCTTTCCTCAACGCCATTTCCAACTTTGGCGTTGACGCCTCGATTATGGATTACGTGGAGCACACCATGTCCGTCGGCACCGACGCCATGGCCGCCTCGTACGTGGAATGCCAGGTCGGCGAGGCCGATGACGCGCAGATCGTATGGGGCGTCGGCATCGATTCGTCGATCACCACCAGCGCTCTGAAGTCGATTATCTCCGCCATCAACCGTTCCCAGCGCAAGCGCTGAGCGCTAACAACAAAACAAAGCTCCCTCTGATTGCATCAGAGGGAGCTTTGTTGTCTGTGCTTACTTACTACTGGGTGACGCCGTTGGTGCCGGTGTTCCCGCCGGTGCCTCCGGAATTACCATTATCGTTGCCGGTATTGTTCCCGTTGTTCCCGCCGGTATTGCCGGTATTGTTGCCATTGTTGCCATTGTTGCCATCTCCGCCGGTAGTGGTGCCGGGATAATTCGGACACTCGGTGGAATAGCTCGGATTGGCGAGGCACTGCTGGGCGAACTCCTGGGCCTGCTGTTGCTTCTTGGCTTCCTCTTCGGCCGCCTTCTGCTGTGCGTCCTGCTCAGCCTGCTTCTGCGCGTCTTCGGTGGACTGCTTGTTGGTGTTGTTGGACAGGCCGCTGCTCTGTCCCTTGCCCAAGCCCCAAGTGCCGTCGGATCCACCGATCTTGCCATTGTCTTTAGCGGTCGGGAACTGCTCCACCTCGGTGCCTTGCAAGGCCTGAGCCATGAACTCCTGGAACAGGTGGGCGGGGTATCCAGTGGAAGAGATGCCGTATCCGGAGAAGGCCGGCACCGCCTGCGGATTGCCCTTATCGTCCGGGTTCCAGATAGCCCACACATTCATCATGCTGGGGGTGTATCCCACGAACGACGAAGCCATTTCGTCGTTGGCGGTACCGGACTTGCCGGCGATGGGTCGGCCCAGCATGTTGGATGTGCCGGCCGCCGTACCGTACGTGGTGGTGCCCTGCATGGCCTTCTGCACCAAAGCGCAGTCGTTGGCATCGAACACCTTGGTGCCTTTGCTGGGCGCGTTGTATATGTCCTTATTGTTGGAATCAAGCACTTTGGACACCATGTGCAAGGTGCTCTTCACACCATTGTTGGCGATGGTCGAATGGCCTTGCGCCAAATCCCACACGGTCAGGGCGTTGATGCCCAGCACGTTGTACATGGAGTTTTCATCGATATCGCCCTGAATGCCCGCTTCATGGGCGATTGCGGCCGTGCGCTTCGGCGTCAGATGCTCATTGACGTTCATGAACACCGTGTTCACCGAGTTGGCGGTGGCCTGATACAGATTGATGTTGCCCCAGTTGTTCTCCAGAGCGTTATTCACCTCTTGATCCAAGCCGGTGAAGTGCTGGTGGGAATTGCCGTTGAACAACGTATCGAAGCTGACGCCGGATTGCGCGGCCCCCAGCAAAGCGAACGGCTTCATAGTCGAACCCGGTTCGAATACGGCCTGATCGGCATTGTTGAGCTGCTTGGACAGATAATCTGAACCGGCGTATACGGACAATACTTCACCGGTCTTCGGGTCCAGCGCTATGCCGCCGATTTGTAGGGATTCAGGCATGTCGTCCAGACGGGTGTCGCCGATGGACTGCATAAGGTCCTGCTTGCTCTTGTCGATGGTGGTGATGATCTTGTATCCGCCGGTATCCAAATCTTCTTTGGTAAAGGCCTTGGACTGCACCAGCTCGCGGCGCACCATATCCAGCAGATAACCGTTCGGCCCCGCGTATTCGTTCTGCTGCGCCACCGCGGCAGTCTGCGGGAACTTGGCATCAGTGTGCTGCTTGGCAGTGATGTAACCATCCTCCTGCATGATGTTCAGCACACGCTTGAAGCGCGATTTGGCCATATCGGCGTTATCGGCCGGATCCCACGTGGACGGTGACGGAATAATGCCGGCGATCATCGCCGCCTCAGACAGCGTCAGATCCTTGGCGTCCTTATTGAAGTATGCCTTGGCCGCTGCCTGGATACCGTAGGAGTTACGGCCCAGATAGATGGTGTTCATGTAATTGCACAGCACCTCGTCCTTGGACTCGGTCTGCGCGATTTTGATGGCCATGATGGCCTCGCGCGCCTTGCCCACATAGGATGTGGTTTCGCCCATGTAATACCGCTCGGCATACTGCTGGGTGATGGTGGAACCACCTTGGCGCGTGCCCTTGGTCACATTATTAATGAATGCGCGGGCGATGCCCTTCAGATCAAGACCTTTATCCGTGTAGAACGTACGGTTTTCGGACGCCACAATCGCGTTGCCGATGTAGTCCGGCAGCTCCTCGCAAGAGATGATTGAACGATTCTGTTCCGCGTAGGAGCCGATCGCGGTGGTGCCGTCCGCGTAATACACGGTGGTTTTCTCGGCCAACGCGAACTTTTCGGGTTGCGGGACCTCGGTGGTGGTGTACAGGTATGCGAATACTGCGATACCGGCCAGCAAGCCCAGTCCAATCAGGGAGAAGAAGACGCCCAGCACCCATTTCAGTACACGGTGCTTGCCTTTTCCTGTGTTCTTTTTCTTCCTGTTCGGGGCTCGACGGCTATTGGAAGCCTTGTGGCTTGCGTGGCGGGAACGGCTCTCCTGGGGCGTATAGGGGCCCTCCTGTGCGGAGTGGTCGGCTCTGCTTTGCGCGGTGCGCGGTTGCCTCAGAGCGGGGCCATTGCCTCCCGAATGTGCACGACGAGTATAAGAAGCCATGGTGTCCACCGTAACTGTTGGCCTTGAACAATCGTCTGACGTGAGCGTAACCACACGCATTTATGCCGGTATTTTTCCGGAATTCTTACAATTGGGCACGCTTCTTGATGCTGCATGAATATTGCCTGAATGCGCTGGTTGGCCTGCCGTGCGACCCGGCGCGCACGTTTCGTGTCGCTGCGCTGGTCCATACGTCTCCATAGACTTGTCCCCAGCCTCCACGCGGCGCTATGTCACCCAACTCCCCCAGGGCAGGAATGCAGCAAGGGTAAGTGGCCTCTGACGGGTGCGTGGAGGTTTTCCATTTGTGCGGATTTGGCCGTGAGCTGGCACGAGCACGGCTCCCTGTCCGGGGCGCGGCCGTACAGTCGAACGTATGAATGACGCACAGACCCCTAGAATTCGCGACCCGCATGCGGCGGTCAATCTGGTCGGCTCAGGCGCAGCGCAGCCTGACTCGTCGTCGAACGTTGTTGACCCATTGGCTGCGCTCGGCCCGGTCTCCGGTCTAGATGCATCGACATCCACATCAGGCTCCTTACGGGATTTCAGGCCGCTGGGCATGGACGATGCGGATGGGGCATCTGATATCGACCGTGGCTTGGCCCGGCTTGACCCGCTTACCGTGCGCCCGCGAATCTCCAGCCGCGTACTGTGCGTGGTATTCGGTCTGCTCCTGATCGCTGTCGGCTTCGGCGTGTGGTGGGGGTGCGTGTTTACCGAGAACGGACAATCGTACGACGAACTGGTCTGGAAAAACCTGCATAACGATGTACCGTCCTGGACCACCGGCGTGATGAACGCCGTCGCACAATCTTGGCTGGTTATCGCTGTCAGCTGCACAATTGCCGCAATCGGCATTATTACGGCGCTGATTCGACGCCGCTGGTGGTTGGCCGGGCAAATCGCCGTGTTCGCCGTGGTCTGCTTGGCCGTCACCCGTATCAAGGGTCTGTTGCCGCGTCCGTTCATCATCAACACTGAATCGCCTGCCGCTAATTCCGCGCCTTCCGGGCACACGATGCTGGCCGCAGCCTGTGCGGTGATTCTGCTGCTTACCGTGCCTCGTGCGGTTCGAGCTTTGGCGGGCGTCATCGGCATGGTTTGGGTGGTGACCGTCGGTGTCTCCGTGATATACGGACAATGGCATCGCCCTTCGGATGTGGCGATGTCCATCCTGCTGGTGGCGGGATTGGCCTTGCTCGCTCTGGCGGTTACACGCAAGTCCGGCATGGACGAGCCGGGCCACCGCGTCTCCTCAGTGAGCGTGCAAATCGTCGGCAGCGTGCTGATCACCGGGGGCCTGCTGTTGCTCGCCTACAGCGGTTATGTGATCTGGCAGGTGGTGCCGGGGCTCAATGTCAGCGCCAGCTGGGCGGTTCAGGGGGCGAATGTCAGCGCTGTTGTGGGCATTACGGGTGTGGCCATGCTCGCATTCGGACTGTTGCTGGCCCTGCGTCAGATCACTGCAGCGCCCTTAAGCCGGCTGGGTCTGATCGGCGCTCCGCCGGCACCGCCCAAACGGTAAAACATGGGGTGCGAACGGCCGAATTTGCCCGGCACAACGGCGGAATTTGGCAGTTGGATATGATTCATGAGTATTATGACGCCAGAAACGTCGTGTGTTTCGCGCAATACATAAGGAGTGGGTATGGCTACCAAACTGGTGATTGTGGAGTCTCCGACCAAGGCCCACAAGATCGGTGACTACCTGGGCAAGGGGTACACCGTCATGGCGTCGGTCGGTCATATCCGCGACCTCGCGCAGCCCAGCCAGGTGCCCGCGGCAGACAAGGCCAAGTTCGGCAAGTTCGGCGTGGACGTCAACGACGGGTTCAAGCCGTATTACATCGTCGACGGCGACAAGAAGCGTACGGTCAGCGAACTCAAATCGGCCCTGAAAAACGCCGACGAACTCTATCTGGCGACTGATGAGGATCGCGAGGGCGAGGCCATCGCGTGGCACTTGGTGCAGACCCTGAAGCCCAAGGTTCCGGTCAAGCGCATGGTGTTCCACGAAATCACCAAAAACGCCATCAACGCCTCCCTGAACAACACGCGCGACGTGGACGGCAATATGGTCGACGCGCAGGAGACCCGCCGCATCCTCGACCGTCTGTACGGCTATGAGCTATCGCCGGTGCTGTGGCGCAAGGTGGGCCCGGGCCTGTCCGCCGGCCGCGTGCAGTCCGTGGCCACCCGCCTGATCGTGGAACGCGAACGCGAACGCATGGCATTCAAGCGTGCGCCGTACTGGGATATCGTCGCCATGTTGGCCGCGCCTGACGCGCTGGGGGAGCGTGCCGAATTCTCCGCCCGCATGATCGCGCTCGGCGGCAAGCGACTCGCCGGCTCCAAGGATTTCGGTGCCGACGGACAGCTGACCCCGGACGGGTTCGCGGCGAACGTTCGCCAGCTTGATGAGGCTGGTGCCACTGCCGTGGCTGAAGCGCTGAAGACCGCCGATTTCACTGTGATGTCGATGGAAACCAAGCCGTACCGCCGCCGCCCGCAGCCGCCGTTCACCACCTCGACCCTGCAGCAGACCGCCGGCAATCGCCTCGGCATGGGTGCTCGCGCCGTGATGCGCGCGGCCCAAAGCCTGTACGAGAACGGCTACATCACCTATATGCGAACCGATTCGGTGACGCTGTCGCAGGAGGCCATCACCGCCGCCCGCAACGCCGTCTCCTACCACTTCGGCGACAAGTTCCTCTCCGCCGAGCCCAAGCAGTACGCCACCAAAACCGCTGGCGCGCAGGAAGCGCACGAGTGTATTCGCCCGGCGGGCTCGCGCTTCCACGACCCGGATGAGCTGGCTTCCAAACTTCCCGGCGACCAGCTGCGCCTATACACGCTGATCTGGCAGCGCACGCTTGCCTGCCAGATGGCTGACGCCACCGGCTCCACCGCCACCGTGCGCCTGTCTGCGCCGGCCGGCCCCACCGAGGGCGAGGCCGCGTTCCAAGCGTCCGGCACCGTCATCGAATTCCCCGGCTTTATGAAGGCCACGGGGGAGGGGCGCAAGCCCAAGGCCGCCGCTCCCGGCGCTGGGGCTGGCTCGGACCAGGCTGCTGCCGCCGGCAAGACGGACGCCAAAGCCGTCAGGGGTGACGCCTCCGAATTCAACACCTCCCTGCCGCCGATGAGCGTCGGCCAGCAGGTCGAGGCAAGCGACATCGAACCGGACGGCCATGAAACCCAGCCGCCGGCCCGTTATACCGAGGCCACGCTGGTCAAGACGCTGGAAGCCAAGGAAATCGGTCGCCCGTCCACTTACGCGAGCATCATCTCCACAATCATGGATCGCGGTTACGTATACGAGCGTGGCCGTGCGCTGATCCCCAGCTGGCTCGTCTTCTCCGTGACCAAGTTGCTCGAGACGAACTTCCCCAAGCTGGTCGACTACCAGTTCACCGCCGAGATGGAAAACGGCCTTGACCGCATCGCCCACGGCGAGGAATCCGGCCGCGATTGGCTCACCCACTTCTACTTCGGTTCCGGCGAGGGCGCCGCCCGCAACGCCGACGAGGCGCACGAAGGCCTGCAACAGCAGGTTGCGCAGCTCGGCGAGATTGACGCGCGCGCCATCAACACCATCGACATCGGCGACGGCCTGCACGTGCGCGTCGGCCGTTACGGCCCGTATCTGGAAGACATGGAGCATCTGGACGCCGAAGGCAACCCGAAGCGCGCGTCTCTGCCGGACACCATCGCGCCGGATGAGCTGACGGTGGCCGTGGCCCGCGATTTGATCGACAACCACTCCGGTGGACCGCGCGAGCTGGGCGTTGACCCGGTATCCGGCGGTACCGTCGAGGTGCGTAATGGGCGTTTCGGCCCGTATGTGGCGTTGGTGCCGCCGGCTGAGGCTTCGGCTGGCGCTGCTGGCGATACTGCTGGTGCTTCTGCGGCCAAGAAGGGTTCGAAGAAGGCCGCGGTCGCTGCCGCGTCGCGCCCGAAGATGGCCTCGTTGTTCAAGACGATGAGCCCTGAATCGCTGTCGCTGGAAGACGCGCTAAAGCTGCTGAGCCTGCCGCGCGAAGTGGGCACATACGAGGAAACCAACGCCGAAACCGGCGAGGTATCCGAATGCACGGTGGCCGCCAACAACGGTCGCTACGGCCCCTACCTGACCAAGACGGGTGCCGACGGCAAGTCGGAGACCCGCTCGCTGTCCTCGGAAGACGAGATCTTCACGGTCGATATCGACAAGGCCAAAGAACTGTTCTCGCAGCCCAAGTACGGCCGCGGGCGTGGCCGTGGTGCCGCCAAGCCGCCGCTGCGTGATTTGGGCAAGGACCCGAACACCGGCAAGAATGTGACCATCAAGGACGGCCGTTTCGGCGTGTACATCACCGATGGCGAGACCAACCGCACGGTGCCGCGTCAGTACACGCCTGAGTCCATCACCCCTGATGACGCCTTCCGACTGCTCGCCGAAAAGCGTGCGGCTGGTCCCTCCATCCGTGGCCGTCGCGGCCGTGAGCGTGCCGGTGCCGCGAAGTTGGGAGCCAAGGGAGCCAAGAAGGGCGCTGCTTCGGCTGCGACCAATGCCGCCGAGGCCAAGCGCGCCGGACGCCGTGCCGAGGTGAAGAAGCTGGCAAACAAGGGCTGGTCCAACCAGCGCATCGCCGAAAAGCTCAGCTCCACCGCCGCCACCGTCAAGAAGGATGTCGACTGGCTGACCGCCAACGAGGGCTACGAGCGCCCCGCCGTAATTCCCAAGCGTGGCTGAGCGGAATTATTGCTCTACTTGCGTTTCAAGGGGCTGGTCATCTGCTGAACCACGAGTATGAACGGCTCCGCGCCAACGTCATTCCGCCGTTTTGGAACGTTGTCTACTTGGGCAACAGCCCCTCGAAACGGAAGTAGACCTTCAGAAAAGACCAAATCAGCCCTTTGAAACGGAGGTAGAGCTGGTTTAACTGCCTGTTGGACGCAACTCTGCGCCTAACGCTAAGGTCAATAGCATGAGCGGTCTGTTTGTTTCGTTTGAAGGTGTCGATGGCGTGGGCAAGACCACGCAAGTCGAGCGGCTGCGTGCGTATCTTGAGGCTCAGGGGCGTACCGTGGTCGTTACCCGTGAGCCGGGAGGCACTGCGCTAGGCAAGGCCATTCGCCAACTGCTGTTGCACGGTGTGGATGGGGGCGCCGCCGACATCGCACCGCGCGCCGAGGCGCTGCTATTCGCTGCAGACCGAGCCCAGCACGTTGCCGAAACCATCCGCCCGGCATTGGAGCGCGGTGAAGTGGTGATCACCGACCGCTATTTAGACTCTTCCTTGGCCTATCAGGCCGGTGGCCGCGAACTCACGCCAGAAGAGATTCGATCCTTAAGCATGTGGGCCACCAACAACCTGCTGCCCGACCGCACATATCTGCTGGACATGGATCCAGCGCTTTCCCACAATCGTCTTGAGCATGCCGAAGATCGCATGGAGTCGGCCGGCAGCGACTTCCAGTCCCGCACCCGTCAGGCGTTCCTCGACTTGGCCGCGGCCGAGCCGAATCGTTTCCACGTGATCGATGCCAGCCAGTCCATCGAACAGGTGTGGTCCGCCATCGAAGCGGACATTCAGACACTGCTGCGGGACAATGTTGCAGATGTGGATACGGTGATGGCGCGATCCGGGGCGTCTACAGGAGCTGTGACGATGGGCGGTGTCCGATGAACGTATGGGATTCGCTGGTCGGCCAAAAGCCGGTAATCGACATGCTGAGCCGTATCGCGCAGGGCGACCCGAGCCAGATCACCCAGTCGTGGCTGATCTGTGGACCTCCCGGATCGGGCCGTTCCAACATGGCTCGTGCGTTTGCGGCTGCGCTGGAAAGCCCGGATCACGGTACGAGCGCTGAACCCACGCGCGTCACCCAACAGGTGCTTGCCGGCACGCATCCGGATGTCACGGTGTTGACCACGAACAAAGTGACTATTGGTATCGATCAGGTGCGTGAGATCATCACTACCTCCGAGCAGATGCCCGCCACCGCACCGTGGCGCATCATCATCATCGAAGACGTGGATCGCATGCTTGAGCGCACCACCAACGTGCTCTTGAAAGAGATTGAGGAGCCGGCCGAGCATTGCATCTGGCTGCTGTGCGCGCCCAGCGCCCAGGACGTGCTGCCCACCATCCGCTCGCGCACACGCATCGTGAATCTCGCCGTGCCCTCCACCCAGACGGTGGCCGGATTCCTGACCTCCACTACCAATGTTGAGCCGAAAATCGCCCAGCGTGCGGCCCGACTCGCCGAAGGCCATATCGGCATCGCCAAGTTGTACGCCACCGACGAACGGGTCATGTCCGACCGCGATGAACTTGTGGTCGGTGTGCTGAATCTGGTCCGTGCCTCGGATGCAGTGTTGTTGGCCGGCAATCTTATCGACAATGCCAAGGCCCAGGCCGAGGCGGACGCGAACCGCATCACCGCCGGCCAGGAAGCGGAATTCCGCCGCATCAACGGACTGGCACCGAGCGACCGCATCCCGCCGAAACTGCGTGGCGCGTTCAACCAGATTGCCAAGAAAGACGATGTGAAGCGTTTGGTCACCCGCCGTACGCGCGACGTATTGGATCGTGCGCTGAACTCCATCGCTTCCATCTACCGAGATGTGGCGGTGCTGCAGAACAATGCGGAGGATTCGGTGGGCCTCATCAACCTGGAGAACCGCTCGTCGATCACCGAATTGTCGGTGCGGTTGAACCGGGCCGGTGCCGTGACCCGTCTGGACGAAGTGGCCCACGCCCGCAAGCGCCTAGCCGGCAACGGCAACCCGCTACTGGTATTCGAATCCCTCTTCTGCGCCCTAATCCCATAACCCGACGCAACCAGCCCCCTCTGACGAGGGGCTGTCGAGCGCGGCGAGACTGGGGAGAGACCCCGTAACGCACAGCCCCCCAGTACGTCACACATATGAGCGATACTGGGACGTATGAAGATTTCCGCCGATTTCACCGTCATTCCGGACGATTTCGCCAAGGCCGCGGCCCCTGAATATTTCAATGGTGGCGTGCCGGTCGTCTCCTTCCCGTTCTACATCGATGATGTGAACCCCGAGGCCCGTTACCTGCACTGGGAGTTCGTGGACCCGGATTCGATTCCGGTCTGCGGCTTCGAGTGGATTCACTGGTCCGTGGCCAATCTGCCGATTGATGCGCTGATGTACGACTTCAATGATTCGCATGCGTTGGCCATCCCGCCGGACTTCTCCCGTCAGCTGCCGGCCATGATTCCCGAGACCGTGCAAGGCCGCAATTCTTCGGCCTCCAAGTTCTTGGGCTGCAGCACTGACCCAGCGGTGATCATGCGGTACAACGGTCCGCAGCCGCCGGACAAGGACCACGAGTACCACCTGCAGGTGTGGGCCACCAAGAAGCCGTTGCCCGGCTTGAATCAGGGCTTCTGGCTCAACGAGCTGTTGCACGCGCTGCGCAACAGCGGCGAAGCGCCCGACACCGACGGCATCTTCCTGACCGGTAAGGCGTGATTTTTAGTTGGCGTATGTGAGCTCCCTCTGATGAGGGAGCTGGCCGCCGTAGGCGGACTGGGGGAGAGACAGTTAGAGTGACTACCCCTCAGTCTCGCTTTGCGAGACAGCTCGTCCTGCAATTATGGACGGGCTACCGCCCGCAACATTTGTGGTGGGACTTATCGTCCCACCCTCGCCTACAAACAGCCCACCGGGCTGTTTGCTGAACGGCTCAGCCTGACAAGGGGAGCTTGAATAAGAGAAAGGACACCATCACACTATGGCCTGCACCACGATTCTGGTAGGCAAAGACGCGAGCTATGACGGTTCGACCATCATCGCCCGCAACGAGGATTCCGCGAACGGCGAGTTCAACCCGAAGCGCTTCATCGTCGTGAAACCGGAGGAACAGCCGCGCGAATACAAATCAGTGATCTCCCACCTGACCATCACTCTGCCGGACGACCCGCTGCAGTACACCGCCGTGCCGAACGCGGACCTCAAGGAAGGCATCTGGGGCGAGGCCGGCGTCAACGAGGCGAACGTGGCGATGAGCGCCACCGAGACCCTGACCACCAACGAGCGCGTGCTCGGCGCCGACCCGTTCGTGGAATACACGCCGGCCAAGGGCGATGAACCCGAGGTTCCCGGCGGCATCGGCGAAGAGGACTTCCTGACCATCGTGCTGCCGTATGTCAAGACCGCACGCGAGGGCGTCCAGCGCCTCGGCGCGCTACTTGAGGAATTCGGCACCTACGAGATGAACGGCGTCGCCTTCTCCGACTCCAACGAAATCTGGTGGCTGGAAACTGTGGGCGGCCATCACTGGATTGCCAAGCGCGTGCCGGACGAGGCCTACGTGACCATGCCGAACCAGCTCGGTATCGACGAATTCGACCTTGAGGACGCTCTGGGCGACCAGGAAGCGCACATGTGCTCCGAAGATCTCGCCGAATTCATCGAAACCAACCACCTGGACCTCGCGGTGGAGAACACCACCCCATTCAACCCGCGCGACGCCTTCGGCTCCCACTCCGACTCCGACCACGTGTACAACACCCCGCGCGCCTGGTACATGCAGCGCTTCCTCAACCCGTACGACGAGGTGTGGGACGGCCCGGACGCCGACCACAAGCCCACCTCCGACGACATCCCGTGGGCCCGCCAGCCTGAGCGCAAGGTGACCATCGAGGACATCAAGTACGTGCTGAGCTCCCACTACCAGGGCACCCCGTTCGACCCGTACGGCCAGCTGGGCGATGAGCGCACCCGCCACATGTACCGTACGATTGGCATCAACCGCCAGAGCCAGCTCGCGGTGATGCAGATCCGCCCGTACCGTCCGCAAGCCTCCCGCGCCATCCAGTGGATGGCATACGGCTCCAACCCGTTCAACACGCTGGTGCCGTTCTTCCCGAACGTGGACACCACGCCCGCTTACCTTGAGGACACCGCCACCCGCGTGACGTCCGAGAACTTCTACTGGGCCAACCGCATCATCGCCGCCCTGTGCGATGGCGCCTTCCGCTCCACGTCCAACGCCGTCGAGCGCTACCAGGAGAAGACCGGCGCGATGGGCCACCGTTTGGTCGCCGCCACCGACGAGCAGATCGCCCGTCTGGGCTTGACGGCCGCCGAGGAAGCCGCGCAGTCCGCCGCTGAAGAGGAATTTGAGGCCGACAACGTGGATGGCGATGTGCAGCCGATGACCCCGGACGAGACCATCGCCGCGCTGCGTAACCCCGAGGTGCGCGAGATTCTCGCCGCCGCCAACCAGACCATGGCCGACCAGCTCAAGGAGGAAACCGAAAAGCTGCTTGACTCCGTGCTGTACACTCGCAGCATGGAAATGAAGAACGGCTTCCACATGTCCGACTTTTAGTCCGTATTGAGCTCCCCTCCTTGAGGGGCTAAGCCGTTAAGAAAACAGCCCAGTGGACTGTTTTTAGGCGAAGAGGCGGCGACTGCCGCCCCACCACACAAACACAGAAAGGCTTTATATGACCACCATCGAAGACTTCACCAGCCAGTACGGTCTGGTCCAGAAGATCGACGCATTCGGCTACATGAAGTACCTGGCCGAGAACCCTGACGCCCCGCGCAAGCACGGCAAGGTGGTGCTCGTCACCGCCGATACGCCGCTCAAGGCATCGCGCGGAGAAGGCAAGACCACCACGACCATCGCCCTGATCGACGCCCTGAACAAGCGCGGCATTGATGCGACCGCCGTGCTGCGTCAGCCGAGCATGGGCATCACCGCAGCCGGTTCCAAGGGCGGTGCCTCCGGCGGCGGCAAGGCTTCCCTGACCCACCCCGAGCTCATCGACTGGGGTCTGTGCGGCGAAATGGGCGCCATCGAGGCGGCCCAGAACCTGCTCGTCTCCTTCGCCGAGAAGGCCATCGATGACGGCAAGCTCGACACGATTCTCGTGCCGCGTGTCTCCGAGGTGCCGAGCCGCTCTCTGCGCTCCACCGCCGTGGACTACGGCAAGGGCAACGTGCCGGAGAAGGTCGTGCTCACGCCGACCTGCGAGCTCATGCAGATTGTGGTGCTCTCCCGCTCGATGGACGAGATTTCCGAGCGCGTGTCCAAGATGATCGCCGGCACCAAGGACGGCAAGGCCGTGACCTTCGGCGAATTCGTGGACCTGTGGCGTATCACTGGCATTCTGGCCGACGCGGTCAAGCCGGCCAAGACCGAAACCGTGAACGGATCCCCGGTCTACGTGCACGGTGGCCCGTTCGCCAACGTGTCCATCGGCATTCCGACGCTGGTCTCCGTGGAAATGGCCTGCGCCCTGCATGACGTGGTCATCGTCGAGGCCGGCTACGGCACCGACGCCGGCGCCCAGAAGTGGCTGGACATCGCCTGCCGCGAATACGGCGCGCAGTGGCCGTCCGCCGCCATCGTGGTGACCCGTGCCTCCACTTGGCGCGACGATCCCGAGCTGGCCTGGCGCTACCCGTTCCACGTGCAGCGCCTGGAGAACCTGGACATTCCGACCTTCCCGCTCATCAACCTGTGGGAAGGCGAGGACGATCAGGTTCCGTCCCTGAAGGCCACCGCCGACGAGCTGGGCTTCCGCACGCCGATCATCGGCAACCTGTTCCGCGACGGCGGCGAGGCGCTGGCCCCGCAGCTTGACGGTTTCGTCGACGCGTTGCAGAACGGCTCCATGCCGGCCGAACCGCACTCGCACAAGGGCATGGCCCTGACCGAGAACGCCAAGTGGGTGGCCGAAAACGCCTACGGCGTACCGGCCGAGCGCGTGATTTACAAGCCGGGCTTCACCGAGTCCGTGTCCGAGGCCGTGGAACTGTGCCAGAGCGCAGGCATCTCGCTGGACGATCTGGCGTTCGTGGCGGTCAAGTCCCCGGCGACCATGACCGACAACGACCGTGCCCCCGAAGAAGAGCGCACCGTGACCCTGAAGAAGGTCGAGGTGCATGCCGGTGCCGGTCTGGTCCACGTCAACCTGACCACCAGCCTCACCACCCCCATGCCCAAGATTGTGTGATGACAGGCATGAGGTGAGGTAACTCGCTTTCGAGGGGCGGATTTCCGGTTTTCCGGAGGTCTATCTGCGTTTCGAGGGGCTCTTCGATTGCGAAACCCGGAGTATGACCATTGAAATTGCAATGTTTATACTCCGGGTTTCTTGTTTTAAAAGCCCCTTGAAACGCTAGTAGAGCTTCTGAATGTTGGAAATCAGCCCCTTGAAACGTAGAAAGCCCGCCACCGGCGGGCTTTCTACATCTGAGCTTCCCTCTTTGAGGGGAGCTGTCAGCGAAGCTGACTGAGGGGAGCCAGAATACGCAAATTAGAAGTTGCTACCCTGAGTCGTTAAACGGAAAGCCCGGTGGACTTTCCGTAGGCGATGCGAACAGCTATGCTGCGAGGAGAATGGTGGCAACTAGAAGTTGCCGCCGTTCCAGCCCCAGTCGGTGGTGACGGTGTAACGGATGTAGGTGCGGTCCTCGGGAATGCCGAGCGTGGAGTTCAGCGCGGCCATAATGCTCTCGGTCAGCTTTTCCCAAGCAGAGCCCGGCACGGAGCGGCCGAACACGTTGACCTCCACATAGGCGGCGGGCTGGTCATCGCTACCACCGAAGTAAATCGGCATATTGTCCTCGAACGGGCACATTAGCCAGCCCTCGGACTTGCCCGGCACGGCGGTAATCGCCTTGCCATAGGCGGCCTTCAGTGCCTTGCGCTGCTCAGGGGTGGTGGACACGGACACATGAGTGTGAATAACGGGCATAATTCCTCCTTGATTCGGTTCGCTTCCAGTCTAGCCTCAGCGGCTGCTGTTGAACATGGCAAGCGGACGTAGGAAGCTGCTCGCAGAACGGACCGGGGCAAGGCCAATTGGGGAGATTATTGGCCTTTCCAGCCAATATATGTTCCGCAGTCAGCCCAATAGTGTTGAATACTCTTGTGAGAAAACTGATTGAACAACTGATGAAGTTCGGCATTGTGGGCGTCATCGCCTTTGTTATCGACTGGGGTATCCTCAACCTATTGGTTGGCATATTCCACATGCACAACGTGCTGGCTGCCACCATCTCTTTCATCATCTCGCTGATTTTCAACTATCTGGCGAGCATGAAATTCGTATTCAAGCATCGTGATGACATGGCGCGCTGGATGGAGATTCTTATCTTCGTGGCGGGCGCTGTAGTCGGTCTGTTCATGAATGACGCGATTATCTGGATTTCCACTTATGGCATGAACCATGATGCCTATGTATCGCAGCATGCCGAATATCTGTTGCGCACCAATATCGGCAAGTTGGTGGCCACTGCCGTGGTGATGATCTGGAACTTCTTGATTCGCAAGTGGCTGCTCGACGATACGCACACCAATGCGATGAACCGTCTGAAGTCCGCTGAAAATCGACTGAATGCCGAGGAGCTTGAAGCCAAGTGGCAGAACAGCTTCTCCCACAAGCTCGGCATCTGGTCCCTGGAACACACGCCCAAAGGCTGGCCGAAGTAGCGGTTTGACGTATTAAGCCCCCCTCGTCAGAGGGGGCTTAGTTTTTGTCTCACACACTCACTTCAGTCAAGGTCGGCTGCTCGGTGGAGCTCTTGATCTGCTTGAAACCAATCAGCGCAATCATCAGCGAGGTCAGTGCCAAGGTGGTCACCACCATGAAGCCTCCATGCGAGCCCATGCGGTCGATGAACTGGCCGGCAATCGCCGAACCGGCGGAGGAGCCGATAGAATTCATCGCCCCCATCCACGCCATGCCCTCGGTCAAGCGAGAGGGCGGCACCAGATGCAACATGAGCTGGTTGCCGTTGATCCACGTCGGGGCCTGGCATACGCCAATAATCAAGTAGATGATCATGATCACCCACAGATGCTTGGCGAACAGGAACGTACTGATGCCGATGTTCACCACGGCCAGGCAGAAGTAGAAGCGCTTCCACAGGGCAATCGACCAGTTCTTCGCGCCATACACCAATGCGCCCATCAGCGAGCTGAAGGAGAAGCAGGCAAACACAAAGCCCGTGTACTGCTTCATATTCGCTTCGGTGGCGAACGCAATAATCGAGATGCCCGTAGCCGACTGGAACGCGCCCAAACCGAACCAGGTGACGCACACCGCAATCAGACCCGGACCCCAAATGGACGCCTTCTTGCCCGAACGCGCATCGGCGACCGCCTGCTTAATGGCTGCGTTAATCGTGGCCTCATCGGTCACGCCTTCACGCTCAAGACGGCGGCGGGTCTCCTCGGCGGCGGTTTCCACCTTCAGCGCCTCAGCCTTGGCGGCCTCGCGCTCACGGTATTCCTTGCGGGAGATGCCCTCGGCGCGCGCCAGCGCGGTCTGCGATGGCGGCTCAGTGGTCAGCTCGGTCAGGAACATCAGCGCACCGATTACCACGCACATGCCAGTGAACGAGAACGCCAGCAAACCGGAGATCACCGCCAGCGTGGAGGCCAATGGATTGCCGATTACCCACATGCATTCGTCGAGCACGCCGCACAGCGACAGCGCGCGGTTCGTGCGCTCCCGGTCACCCTTAAGAATCTTGGTCCAGCGCGCGCGGCTCATCGCGCCCCACGGCGGAATGGCGGCCAGGAACGGCGTCAGACAGTACAGCACCCATTCCGGCGCGCGGTTGGTAATCGCCGTCACCAGCGCGATGGCGGCCACAATCCAAACGATAATCGTCGGAATCGAGACCTGCCTCTGGCCGAACTTGTCGGTCAGCTTGCCTAGCAGCGGCGTGGTCACGGCCAGCGCAATCGCCTGAATGGCGGTGAGCATGCCGGCCAGCGAATAGTTGCCGTAATAATGCTGTACGGAAATGGTGATGGTCATGCCGACCATCGGGAATGGCATGCAGGCGATGACCGAGCCGATGGAATAACGGGCGGTATGCGGAATGCGCAGTAGTTCCGCATACCCACCAAAGACTTTGTGGCCTACTTCCTTGATGCCGGCCAGAATGGTGCCCGAGTCCGAGTTGGACGAGTTATTGGGCATAACAGCACTACGCTCCTTTCCGCTCCCGATTGGATGTCCCCCGCTGGCGTGGCGTTGCCGGCGAAGCCCTCATCGAATGATGTGTTGTCCATGGTCGCGCAAAGTTTGCGTCGGATTTTCCCATCCGCATATTTGCGTCACGGATACTCTACGGGTGTCCACTCCGCGACACGCGGTAGATTGGAGATATTAAGACAACGTTCTCATGCCCTTCAGGGCGGGAAGCAGAAAGGCGGCTCATGAGCGCTACTACCATCCATTTCGTCCGGCATGGCAAGGTATATAACCCCGACCATCTGCTCTATGAGCGGCTGCCCGACTTCCATCTTTCCGACCTTGGCCGTCGCATGGCTCAAGCCACCGCCACGTACTTGGCCAAGAATCCCCAAACCAATACGATTGCAGCCGTCTACTCCTCGCCGCTCGACCGTACGCGCGAGACCGCCGGCGCGATTCTCGATGCGCTGAACCCCGTGCGCGAGGCTCGTGGCGAGGCTCCGCTCACGCTCACCACTGATGAACGGGTGATTGAGGCCGGCAACGAGTTCCGTGGCAAGCGCATCGGCCATGGCGAGGGCGCGCTGTGGAAGAACGGCAACTGGAAGCTCGTCGCCAACCTGTACAAGCCGAGCTGGGGCGAGTCCTATCAGCACATCGCGGCGCGTATGGACGACTTCGCCCGCGAGAAGGTGGCCCAGCACCCCGGCGAGCAGATTGTGGTGGTCAGCCACGAATCGCCGATTTTCAGTTATCGCCATTATCTGGAGACCGGCCACCCCGAGCACTGGATGTTCCTGCGGCACACGGCGCTCGCCTCCGTGACCTCGGTGACGTACGACAACGAAGCCGGCCGTGTGATGTCAATCACGTATGTCGACCCAGCGGCCAACGTCAAGTAACGGCACACTGGTGAATAGTTGAGACATAATCTAGGCTCCCCTTGTCAGGGGAGCTGGCACCGTAAGGTGACTGAGGGGTAGTCCGAGAGATCTGGCACTACAATCGAGTGGCGGACGCAAAGGAGCATAGATGACCATTGAACTCAATCGTGAGGCAATCGCACAGGTCGCGGCATTGCCGGCGGTAACTGAGGCCGCCGAAGCCGGCTCGGCGCTGATCAGCCTGTGGCCGTTGACCGAAGCCATGCAGATGGACAATGACGCCAAGTACGCGGAGAATCTGCAGGTTCGCGTCACGCGCGCATTCGCCCGCGTGCTGACCGGTGAAGACGTCACGGTGCCCGATGCCGAATTCGTCTATGAAGGCGCCGATGAGATTCCCGGCCGCCCACAGAACATCGTCGATACGCTGCTGGCCGCCAACGATGCCTACGACACGATGGCCGACTACTCCGAATCCGGCGATGTACAGCTGATCTTTGACGCCGCCGAAGCGTTGGACGTTCGTTGGGACACCGATGTTGCGGCTCACGTCCGTAAGACGATTGCCGCCGTGGAAGCCCAGATTGAAGACGACGCCGCGCAGGGCCGTCTGTCTACGTCCAGCGAGCCCGCTGATGTGGCCACCCGTTTTGCCACCGCGCTCGCCGTGTGCGATGCGCTGCTGAGCGTGGTGACCGGTGACGGCGAACACGATGGCGACGCCGCAGCTCAGGCGGTCAAGGTGCTGCCGATTCTGCTGTACGTCAACGAGCTGCGCGAGCAGTGCTCGATTCCGCGCATATGCCTGACCGATCAGCAGATTCTTGAGCTGATTGATACGCGCGCTAAGGCCGCTGGCGCGGACATGCTGACCGCCACCGCCGAATACATCGCCCTGCTGGCCGGTGCCGAGTGGGGCAAGCATCGTGACGATGTGCTCTGGAACCCCGACGAGGCTAAGCGTCAGGCCAAGGAAGAAGACGAAGAGCGTAATAAGGAGGCTCTGGCCGCCAAGTTCGCGCATGTCAAGGATGATCCCGGCAAAGAGACCGTGGAGTTGTAAAGAGTAAGGGCGTTGCTCTGGCCGATGCTCCGCTCGTAACGGTTAGAGGCCTGGTGCCTCTCCCTCCGTCATCGCTTTGCGATGCCACCTCCCTCGTCAGAGGGAGGTGGGGTTACTGCTTATCGATTACTGAGCCGCGATCGATGAGCGTCGGGTCCACGTAGATGTGGCGGGTTGTAGAATCCGGGTTTTGGATGCGGTTCATTGAGTGGGGCCTCATTGTTGGGCTTCATGAGTGATGCGGCGAGCTTCTTGAACGAACCTCGCCGGCGTCAGTCACTGGCCTTGCCAGGGTTTCTGTGCGTTGTCGTCGGTGGGAGCCGTGTGCGGAGACAGCACGGTGGACCTATCATCAACGTTTTCGGGATTCGGCGGAACCTGGCCGTACTGTGGGGCCTGAGCGTCGGGCTGGCCGTACTGCGGAACCGGTACCTGACCGTAATCGGGCGTAGGCACAGCGGGCTGGCCGTAGTCAGGAGCTGGTGCGGTCGGCTGACCATAGGCCGGGGCTGGCTGGTTGAAGTCAGGAGCGGGTGCGCTCGGAGCGGTGCCCGGAGCGGCGAAGTTCGGAGCGGCCTGGTTGAAGTCCGGGGTTGCGGGAGCGCCGTACGGTGCGCCGTAAGCACCCTGAGGCATCGGGGCAGCTACTGCGTCATCGTCGAAACGTGCGCCTTCCGGCTTGCTGGGCATAGCCATGAACACGATGTAGACGATTGAACCAGCGAGCGTAATCAGTCCGCCAATGACCATGGCACCGAGGCCGCCGGTTGCCATGGCTCCATAGCTGGAGTCGCCAAGGCTGCCGAAGGCGCCATACAGTGCTGCGCCACCGCCGGCAACCATGATGATCATGCCGAGGGCCATCGCGCCATAGAAGATGGCGACCCACCAGCCGGGCTTGTCCGTGTCATGCAGACGGCGAACGGCGAGTGCCAGACCGGGAATCAGGATGGCCAGAGTCCAAATGCTGGAAAGGAACCCGAGCTTGCCGTCCGTGGCCTCGCTGAGGAGACTCAGCAGGACGCTGATGCCGACAGAGGCCAACGTCCACCACCAGAACTCGCTGCGGGAGGCACGTCCCTTGAAGGCCACATACTTCTTCCAGAAACGGAGGAATGCCTCAGGGAAGGGGCAGTCGTAATACGGCTTGTTCAGCGGCACGGCTGCTGTGGCAGTGGGAGCGGCATACTGGTTGTATGCGGGCGGCACCTGACCGTAAGCGTTGGCGTCCGGTCCGGGCTGGCCGTAGGTAGGAGCCGCGCCGGGAGCGGGGAACTGCGGAGCTGCATTCGCCGCGTACGGGTCGGCGGCAGGCTGGCCATAGGCGGGAGTTGCACCGGGCGCTGCGCCGGGTACGGAAGAATCGGGAGCGGGCTGCCCGTATGCGGGCTGGCCGTAGGCCGGCTGTGCGGGGGCCGGGGCATTGAATTGCCCATAATCTGGCTGTGAGGGGGCCGGAGCAGGTGCACCGTATTGTGGCGTGCTGGGATTCTGCTGGGCCGGGGTACCGTTGGGCGCAGGCATCTGCGGCAACGGCACGTTGTTGGGATCGGTCATTGATTCCCCTTTCATAAGACGATTGCGTCGACTCCTATTCTTCCATTGTTTGGGTAAAAAACTCAACAATTGCGCCAAATGGTGTCGAAGCCTTGCGTGCGGGCGTGTGGATGGCGCCAAAGTAGGTGTCAAAACAGGTGTGAAGACAGGCATCAAGATATCGGGCACTACCAAAGACAGGCAAAAGAGATTTCGTTGGAAAATGACCGTTTTGGGATGGTGTTGGCCCGAAACGTCAATAACGAAGCAAAAGAGCGAGGAGCACTGCTCTCCGCGTCCGGCGCGCGCGGCACAATAGGGGATTATGACTGATGCTGAAAACACCAAACCCGAACTGCCCAAGAACGTTCGTGTTCGCTTCTGCCCGTCGCCGACCGGAACCCCGCATGTCGGCATGATTCGTACCGCCCTGTTCAACTGGGCGGAAGCTCGCGCCACCGGCGGCACGCTGATCTTCCGTATCGAAGACACCGACGCCGTGCGCGACTCCGAAGAAAGCTACAACCAGATCCTCGAATCCCTGCGTTGGCTGGGTATCGACTGGGACGAGGGCATCGATGTGGGTGGCCCTCACGGCCCGTACCGCCAGTCCGAGCGTACCGCCATCTACAAGGATGTTGCCGCCAAGCTGCTCGAAGCCGGCTACGCCTACGAGTCCTTCTCCACTCCTGAGGAAATCAAGGGGCGCAACCTTGCCGCCGGCCGCCCGGCCGAGTTCGGCTACGATGGCTACGACCGCAACCTGACCGATGAACAGAAGGCCGCCTTCCGCGCCGAGGGCCGCAAGCCTGCGCTACGTATCAAGATGCCTGATGAAGACATCGCCTTTGACGATCTGATTCGCGGCACCATCGAGTTCAAGGCCGGCTCCGTGCCTGACTACGTGATCGTGCGCCCGAGCGGCGACCCACTGTACACGCTGACCAACCCGGTCGACGACGCGATGATGGAAGTCAACGTCGTGCTGCGCGGCGAGGACCTCCTGAGCTCCACCCCGCGCCAGATCGTGCTTTACCGTTACCTTATGGAACTCGGCATCGCCAAGGAGATGCCGCTGTTCGGCCACATGCCGTACGTGATGGGCCAGGGCAACAAGAAGCTCTCCAAGCGCGACCCGGAGTCCAACCTGTTCAACCACCGCGACAACGGCTTCATCCGCGAGGGCCTGCTCAACTACCTGGCTCTGCTCGGCTGGTCCATTGCGCCGGACCGCGACGTGTTCTCCATGGACGAGATGATCGAGAAGTTCGACGTGCGCGACGTCAAGGCCAACCCGGCCCGCTTCGACATCGACAAGGCCATCTCCATCAACGCCGAGCACATCCGTATGCTCGAGCCCGAGGACTTCCTGCGCCGCTCGGTGCCGTACCTGCACCGCGACGGTGTGGTTTCCGCCGACAACTGGGATGCCCTGACCGACCGTGAGCGTGAGGTGCTGACCGCCGCCGCTCCGCTGGTTCAGCCGCGCGTGCGTCTGCTGGGTGAGGTTGCCGGCATGGTTGGCTCCCTGCTCTCCACCGAGGGCTACTTGGAGCCGGCTGATGACGCCAAGAAGCAGCTGAAGGATTCTGCCGGCGAGGTGCTGGACAAGGCCATCGCCGCACTTGAGGCTGTGGATGAGGCTGACTGGAAGACCGACAACCTGCATGAGACCCTGAACAAGGCTCTGGTTGAAGACGGCGGCTACAAGCCGCGCCTCGCCTTCGGTCCGGTGCGTGTGGCCATGTCTGGCCGTCGCGTGAGCCCGCCGCTGTTCGAGTCCATGGAGATCGTCGGCAAGCCGGTTTCCCTCGCTCGCCTGAAGGGCCTGCGCGAGCACCTGTGAGCTAAGGTTCCTTCCGTGCTCGGCTGAGCTGTAAGGACACTCAAGGTGGGCGTCTGCATGTGCAGATACCCACCTTTTCTTGTATTCATTGATGAGCTGGAACAGCTGGAAAGTCTTACCGCTGCGCCGCATGCCAGTGAGAATATGTACGAGGTTGAACATGGCTGGTTTGGGTAACGAGGTCACGAAACGTGCCTTGTAGGTGGTTTCGCCTTCATGCGTCCAGGAAACGGTTGATAGGTAACCGGGCGGCGGTCTTTAACGTGACATTGCATTACAAGCATCGCGACGCGCTTGCTGTCGCAAGGGAACATAAGCGCCTCATTTGGTTCTTGAAGGCTGATTTGCCGGCTATGAATGTGCAAGGCAAAGATCATTGCCTCATCTGCAATTTCATCAGTGTATTAGATGGTAATTCATCAGTAGGGCTTATGATAATCCGTCAGTAGAGTTCATGCAAATTCATCAGTAGTGGTAGCGTAGCACTTGAAATCATAGGGCTTTGAACTATGCGCTACATGGAATGTCATTTGATTCCGATGTTGGGTGGAATATGGATATGCCGTTTGTATTGATGTGGAACTGACGCTTGCGGTTTTTCCGGTTGCGCTGAATGCAGAAGTGGAGTCTACGGGGCGGGGTGGGTGGCTACTTCGCCGCGTAATCGGGGTATGGGCCATTTGGGTGCTGGCGAGAGCTATGGCGTGAAATCGTTGAAATTCCGCGCGACACGCCGTAAGTTGCGCAAGGGTGAATACTTGCGTATATTTATCATTCGTTGCGCAGTTCGCCTCGCAGCCGGTTGAAAAACTGAATATGCCCCCATCGTCTAGCGGTCTAGGACTACGCCCTCTCACGGCGCCAACACCGGTTCAAATCCGGTTGGGGGTACGACGAACAGCTCCTTGGAGTTGCTACGCCAAGCCAAATTGGGATGTGGTGTAATTGGCAACACAGCTGATTCTGGTTCAGCCATTCTTGGTTCGAGTCCAGGCATCCCAGCCAATGACCCTCGCGGAATGCGAGGGTTTTTTGTTTTCAGGGAAGTAGCCGCTTGAAAAGCGACTTCCCTGCACATGAGTGCACATAAGAGCGCTAAGAGCGCATACGTGTGTATGAAAGTACGAGAATGAAGGAGATTGAAGTATGTCCGCTGGGCAGCAGACTGTACCGGCAAACAACGCCAACAATGCAAGCAATGAAGGCGCTCGGAAGAAGCACATGTCTAAGGCGGCCGTCGCCATTATCGCCGTGGTGGTCGTGGCCATTATCGTCGTGGCCGGTGTGTTCGGCTTCCGCGCCTACTCCGATGCTCAGTACAACAATGCAGTCGCCGCCTGCGCCACCGCTTCCGAAAATGTGCGCAACGCCACCAACGACTACAACGGCTTGGTCAATGGCGATGCCGCTGATGCCGCCGCCCTTACCGAGAAAGATGTGAAGGATTCCTCCACCCTGGATGCCCTCAACAAGGAGCTGAGCGTGGAACTGCCGGTCTACGAAGGCTGCGTGGCCGATGATACCGCCGGCTTCAAGTCCGCCACCGATAAGCTCAACGAGCAGACCGACTGGTACAAGGCCCGCACCGCCTCTCTGAATAAGGCCGTGGATGCGGTGAACGCCTCCAAGAAGTGAGCTGCTGACACGGTAGCCGTGGAATGAGGCCTATGGAATAGGAAATAAGGCCTGCTGATTATTGAAGCGCTGTCTTGCGGAATCCGTAAGGCAGCGCTTTTCTTCTGTATTGCTGTATTGCTGTATTGCTGCATGCGGCGCGTGATGCGCAGCGTCCAACATGCGCATAGTTTTTGGGTTGATTTTTGTTGTCAATCCGGTGACGCATTCAAGCGTCATTGCGGTCTCAGTAGTGGGACGCAACTGCAAATTGACCCATATTGCAGTTGCGTCCCACTCTTATGTGGGGTTCTCGATTGCATTTAACCGCATTGAGCGGCGTATCAAGCGGCGAGCTTGGCCTTGTAGTCTTCGCCCCAGTTCCATAGAGCGTCGATGACGGTTTTGAGGCTATGGCCAGTGTCGGTCAGAGAGTATTCGACGCGCGGCGGCACTTCGGGGTAAACCTCGCGATGCACAAGTCCGTCGGCTTCCATCTGTCGCAGGTTCGAGGTGAGCACCTTCTGCGAGATGTGCCCGATTGAGCGACGCAGTTCGCTGAAGCGCTTGGTACCGATCAGCAGGTCGCGCACGATGAGAATCTTCCATTTGTCGGAAATCAGTGTGAGCGTCGTCTCCACGGGACACGCCGGGAGCGTGTTGACATCGATCATAGCATCACCTCGTGTAATCGTTGGAATCATGCAATAGTTCCTTTTAGGTGACTATAGCACTTTAAAGTACCTTCTTCCCAAAAAGTAAGTACTCCAATATTGTACTGTTTCAACGGCGGAAGCACCAGGTTCCGCCGTTGAAATCAATTAGGCACAGCGTGTAACAAGCGCAATGGATTACTACATAGGAGCCCATCATGACCCAGAACATCGCAGTTATCGCAGCCAACGGCAAGTCCGGCCAGCTCATTGTCAGGGAGGCCGTTGATCGCGGACTTGACGTGACCGCTGTTGTGCGAGGGGAGAACAAAACCGTCGCCCAGCACGCCATCATCAAGGATCTGTTCGACCTGACCGCAGCAGATCTCGCCGGATTCGATGTGGTCGTCGACGCATTCGGCGCATGGACGCCGGAAACCTTCCCGCAGCACTCCACGTCGTTGAAGCATCTCGCGGACGTCCTCTCCGGTGCTGACGCGCGACTGATCGTGGTTGGAGGTGCCGGTAGCCTGTACGTCAACCCGGAGCATACCGTGCAGCTGAGCCAAACCGATGGCTTCCCGGAGGCGTTCCTCCCGCTCGCCGCCGCGATGGGGGATTCTCTCGCCGAGCTGCGCGAACGTAGCGACGTGCGTTGGACCTATGTCTCTCCGGCCGCCGACTTCCAGGCCGACGGGCCGCGCACCGGCAAGTATGTGCTGGCCGGTGAGGAGTTCACCGCGAACGAGGCCGGTGAAAGCGCCATTAGCTACGCCGATTATGCGATTGCGATCGTGGACGAAGCGACGGCGGCACCGGAGAATGCGCACGTCAACGAGCGTATTTCCGTGCGTTGGTAAGCGCGTATATGCGGGAAAATATGTGGAAAGCGCTCGCCGAATAAGCAGCACCCCGAAATCAAAACGATTTCGGGGTGCTTGTGCGTGTGGGCAAGACCCCAACCTTCATGGCGACTCAGGCCTGCTGCCGCTTGGGTTTTCGGACTATCGCGCGCTCGCCGTGTCGTTTCGGTTGCCACGTCCGCGGCGTGTCGTGGTGGGGCTTCGCGTCATTGCCTGGGGCGGGACTGCGCTCAAGCCGTTTGCTTCGACGCTGTCGTCGTAGTGCGGCTTTCGCTGAATGTTTCACTGAATACACTGAATTCAGTTATTAAACACTGAATTCAGTGTAAAATTCAGTGTATCAAGAAGAATGCGTTGGATTGGATCCCTTTATGGCACATGAATATGGCAAGGAAACGTTGTCGCTCGAGTTCAAAAGCGATTTGAAGCGTCTGCCAGATGACGATCTACTTGATGCCGTCGTGGCGTTGGCGAACTCGGATGGCGGTACGGTGTATCTGGGCGTCGAGGATGACGGCACGCCGACCGGCATCGACAAAGTGCATCAGGATGCGGTCGGTTTGTCGGCGATGATTGCCAACCGTACGGTTCCTCCGGTTTCCGCTCGTGCGCAGATCGTCGGGACGGAGAAGACGCCGGTGATGCAGATCGACGTGCCGAAATCCCGCAGCGTGGTCTCGACCAAGTCGGGCAAGGTGTTGCGACGCCGTATGAAGGTGGATGGTACGCCGGAGAGCGTGCCGATGTACCCGTACGAGATCGCCACGCGCCTGTCCGATTTGGGGCGTTTGGACTTTTCCGCGCAGCCGGTGCCGGATGCGACCCGTGATGATTTCGATCCCCTTGAACGCGACCGTCTGCGCCGGATTATCGGCACCTACCAATCCAGTGACCGTAATTTGTTGGAACTGACCGATGAGGAGCTGGAGAAATCCCTGCAATTGACGGTGACCGTCGATGGCAAGACCATGCCGACGCTGACCGGTTTGCTGCTGCTGGGCAAGGGGGAGTCTCTGAAACGCTTCGTTCCGACTCATCGGGCGTCTTTCCAAGTCATGTCTGGTACGGATATCAAAGTCAGCCAAGACTATGCCGGACCGTTGCTGAAGACCATCGAGCAAATCAACGACATGTTCTCTCCTTGGAATCCAAGCGTCGAGCTATCCGTCGGTCTGTTCTCAATGATAGTGCCGGAATTCGACCATCGGGCGTTCCGAGAGGCGCTGGTGAACGCCTTCGGCCATCGTGACTACACCCTGCTGGGACGTGTGCGCGTGCAGTTGGATGATGCGGGGCTTACCATCGCCAATCCCGGCGGGTTCGTGGAGGGGATCAACATCCATAATCTGCTTACCGCCGAACCGCATGGTCGCAATCCCTGCCTGATGGATGCTCTGAAACGAACCGGATTGGCCGAGCGTACGGGACGCGGCATCGATCGCATCTGCGAAGGGTCGCTGCACTATGGACGTCCCCTGCCCGATTACACGGCGTCGAATGAGCGTAACGTGTCCGTGTACCTGCAGCGCAGCGCACCCGACGTCGAATTCGTGCGGATGCTTGCCGAGGAACAGGAGCGCACCGGTAAGACCATGCCGGTCAACGGTCTGCTGATTCTGAATATGCTCAGGAACGAACGGCGCTGTACGTTCGAGACCATGAACAAGAAACTCGATATGAGTGAGCAGCGTCTGCGCGCTATGCTGGGGCAGCTTACGGAATCCGGCATGATCGAAGGTTCTGGCAACGGTTCTCGGCGGACATACACTTTGGGGTCTACGGTCTACCGGCGCACCGGCAAGACCATCGAGTACGTACGTCAGACGGGCATCGACCGTGTGCGATGGCCAGAGCTCATTATGAAATTGGTTGCAGAGCAGAATGATGTCATGCGGGCGGATGTCATGGAACTGCTGCATGTCGATGCGAACCAGGCGTACTACCAGCTGTCCAAGCTCGTTAAGGGTGGAAAGCTGAGGGTCATTGGCCGTGGCAAGGGGGCGCGCTATACGATCGGTGGCTTTACCGGGCGAAAGTGATGTGCTGGCGGATGTGCCTGTGTGGGTGCTTTGTGCTGGGCATCGTCCGAACTTGGGAAGTCGTTTCGGTACTTAGGAAGGTACCTAGGAACCTGGGAAGTGGTGTGGGTAAGGTTCCTAGGTTCAGGTGCGGGTTAGTAGTGGTTCAGACTTGCCGTCGTTCGAACTTGTAGGCTAGTGCGCTCGCCGTGCCACCTCGGTTGCCACGTCCACGGCGTGTCGTGATGGGGCTTCGCGTCATTCATGGGATAGCTGCGGTGGGGTGAGGATTCGCCATGTGCCGCGCCGGTCCGAGCCGGTGCGTTCGATCAGTTTGGCTTCCTGCATCGCCCGGAACGTGCGCCATACGGTGGTGTAGGACACGTCCAGCGCGACCGCCGCCTGACGGTACGTGATCGCCGGATTCTCGCGAAGCAGTTCCAGAAGACGCCGCTCCCTCGGTGCGATGCCATTTACAGTTTCACTTACAGTTTCACTTGGGTCGAAAAGCCTTCTCCCGACTGGGAAACAGGGAGCCACGACACGCCCGACAATACCCACGGGGGCAAGACCCGAGAAACCGACAAAATAATAACAACAAACGAGAAATCGGGAGGAAAGAAAAAGGCCGGAAGCCCTAGAAAAATAAGGCTTCCGGCGAGGGCGGAGGATACGAGATTCGAACTCGTGAGGCTGTTACACCAACACGCTTTCCAAGCGTGCGCCATAGACCACTAGGCGAATCCTCCATGCTTTGCAGCGCGCAGTTGAACTGTGTTCCGCAGGCAACTCGAATAAGTTACCACAGGTTTCGGATAAGTGCACGCTTCGGCGTGGCGCGTGTCGCGACGCGGATGCGAAGAATGATTACTGCGGGTGAAAGACCCACTGGAAAGTTCCGCGCAACATCTGCACAAGGGCCGCATGCTTGTGCAGGGCCCACACACCCGCGCGCGCGATTCCTCCCTTACCTGCTCACGATCGCTATCGCCTGGCTGCCGTGGCTCATACTCACCTGGCCGGGCTCGATGCGCGACGATACGCTTGCCCAATATCTGCAATCGTCCGGTTTGCACCACTACTACACCCAGCATCCGCTGTTTGATACGCTCACGTTCGCCCTGTTCTGGCATATCGGCAGCGCACTCGGCTCTCCCCTGATCGGGCAGGCCCTATACGCCGTGACCCAAGCGGTTCTACTCGCCGCCGGCATCAACCCGCATCGCACCGATGAGACCTTCCGCACTCTGCGCGAGCACCCTAGACCAACCGCGGCGCAACGACTCGCGGCCCTGCGGATCTGGGTGCAGCGCGGCCTCGCGCATCCGGTTGAATATGTGGTGTTGCCGTTCACATTCCGGGAAAGCCATCCTCTCTGAGCATAGTTATCTCAGATAGTGAAATAATTACGGGGTTAAAAAGCACTAAAACGCCTCTTCTATTACCTCGCACCCGTCAGAAAATCAAGACTGTTGTTCAAGAATTTTTTTCTATAGAATTCATAGTTGTTTTTTGGACCATTCGAGTACTTGAAGTGAGAGGAATTCAGCATGGTTCGTCGCGCCTGCGCGCAGTCCGCTGAAATGAACACGATTCGGGAACGTGATACGCGCGTTGCCGTTTCTCGCGTGCGCGCGAAGTCGGGCAGCACCGGTCGTCTGCAGTCGGCCACGGTCTTGGCTCGTGCATTTGCGGCCATCGTTTTTCTGTTTGCGATGATCGCCGCGACCTTCCTCCCCTCCGCCATCATTCCGCAGTCCGCGTTCGCCGTGACGCCGGCAACCACTGCCACTGCTGCCACCGTCAAGAGCGACGATACCACCAGCGTCGATTACGCGACCTGGGCCGACGTTGCCAAGGCCGTCGAAGCGCAGTTGCAGGAAGGCCTTAAGGAATACAAGGACGGCAACCCAATGGGTGCCAAGTCCGATTTCGGGGCTGCATACACCACCGTCTACGTGACGTCCAACTTCAACAAAGTGGTGAGCGACACCATCGGCGCAGACAAGCAGACCGCGCAGCAGCAGGCCTTCCAGGACCTGCAAAGCCAGGTGTTCACGTCAGGCCAGGCCGATCAGCTCACCCAGAAGGTCAACGACCTGACCGCCGACCTCGACGCCACGGCCCAGCAGCTCGACGCCAACACCAACCTCGCCAACCCGAAGCAGTACTCCGAAGACCTCCAGAAGCAGATCGCCAAGGAACGCAAGGAGCTCGGCGCCAAGAAGAAGCGCACCAAGGAAACGGCCAAGACCTGGAAGGAAGTCGCGGACGCGATGCTTCCGATCTTGGACAACGCCTACAAGGCCTACGAGGGGGGCGACGCTGCCAAGGGTGCCACGCTCGTGAACGATGCCTACTACCAGCACTACGAGAAGCTCGGCTTCGAGAAGACCGTGCTGAGCGCCATCAGCGGCAACCGCGTCTCCCAGGTGGAATACCAGTTCAAGCTGTGCCGCTCCTCGATGAACATCGGCAAGCCTGCTTCCGAAGTCAAGAAGTACGTCGACGACCTGAAGAACATGCTGACCACCGACGCCGCCAAGCTCGACGGCGGTGCCGCCGATGAGGAGGGCGGCTTCCTCAAGTTCATCACCAGCTCGGTCGGCCAGGCGTTCCTGATTCTGATTCGCGAGGGTCTTGAGGCCCTGCTCGTGGTCGCCGCTGTGGTGGCCTACCTCGTCAAGTCCGGCAACAAGCGCTTCACCAAGTGGATCTACGTGGGCGTGCTCGCCGGTCTGGCCGGTGCCGGCATTGTGGCGGTCATCTTCATGCTCGCATTCGGCGGCTCCAGCCCGCTGCAGGAGATCATGGAAGGCATCTGCGCGCTCGTCGCCATGTGCATGCTGCTGTGGACCAGCAACTGGATGCTCAACAAGTCCTCGGTCGAGGCTTGGAACCGCTACATCAAGGAAAAGACCGAAGCCGCGGTGGCCTCCGTCTCCTCGCAGGTTGAATCCGGCGAGAAGGTGGCTTCCCGCACGGTGATTTCGCTTGCCATGCTGAGCTTCCTCGCCGTGTTCCGCGAGGGCGCTGAAACCGTGATCTTCTACCAGTCCATCTACACGATGAGCCAGGATACGCATGGCATGGTGGTCGGCGCGCTCGCCGCCGCCGTGGTGCTCGTGATTATCTTCTTGGTGATTCGCTTCACCTCCGTAAAGATTCCGATTGGCCCGTTCTTCCTGGTCACCTCGATCCTCATGTCCGTGCTGGTGGTTGTCTTCGCCGGCGGCGGCGTGCACGCGCTCATCGAGGGCGACCTGCTGCCCGCCAGCTACCTGCCGGGCGTTCCCACCAACGACTGGCTTGGATTCTACCCGTACGTCGAATGCATCATCGCCCAGGTACTGGCAGCCATCGCCGTCATCGCGCTGTTCGTGGTCGGCTTTGCCAAACAGCGTAAGGCCAAGGCCCAGCTTGCGGCCGGTGCGAGCAAGTCGGACGCAAAGGCTGACGAGGAGAGCGCGCAGGCGTAGCACAACGCCCGGTGCGACCATCTCGCGCAACACAACTTGCGACATGGCAACGGAAGCGATTCCAGCCCACGCCGCCACAACTAAAAAACAGATAAGTCGTGAATAATCCATTCACCACAACAAAAAGGAATAAAAGAAATGATGAAGAACAAGAAGTTTGCCGCTCTGCTCGGCATGCTGCTCGCCGGCTCCATGGCTGTTTCGATGGCTGCTTGCGGTTCCACCAACAACGCTTCCGATACCAAGTCCTCGACCAGCTCCTCCGACACCGCCACGAAGGACGACTCCAAGAAGGCCGACGCCCCGACTGAGACCTCCGGCTTCGAAGAGGTCCCGGTCGGCCCCTCCGGCACCGCCGAGGAGCAGGACAAGGCCGCTGGCCCGCTGACCGTGGGTGCCGTCTACTTCCAGCCCATCGACATGTACCCTGCTTCCATGGGTCTGAAGGCTGCTGACGCTTCCTTCCACCTGGAAGCCGACATCCACGCCTCTGAGGAAGGCACCGACTACGGCTACGGCAAGGGCGACTTCGTCCCTGACCTGACTGTGAACTACACCATCATCGACAAGTCCACCGGCAAGGAAGTCGAGGGCGGCACCGCCACCTCCGGTACCTTCATGCAGATGAACGCCTCCGACGGCCCGCACTACGGTGCCAACGTCAAGCTCGACAAGGCTGGCACCTACCAGCTCAAGCTCTCCATCGAGTCCCCTGAGAAGAACGGCTGGATGCTCCACGTTGACCCGGAGACCGGTGTCAAGAACCACAAGTTCTGGACCGAGCCCATCGAGGTCACCTTCGACAACTGGGACTACACCCCGCGTCAGTGGTGATTGACTAAGCGTAAAGCCCCCTCGTCAGAGGGGGCTTTACGCCGCTCTAGGGAGATAATTCTTAGGACGGTCTAAAAAACTCCCCTCAGTCCGCTTTGCGGACAGCTCCCCTCAGGGAGGGGAGCCTAAGGTGAACAGAGAAAGGACGCGAATGCTTGAACAATTCGTGGCAGTGATGCCGGGCACCTTGGCCCCCACATTGCTGGTGATGAGCCTGAGCGTGATGCTCACGGTCGGCGAGGGGCGAGATAAGCCGATAAGCTCGCATTGGCGTCTCATCGGCCTGACCGTTGGCCTGATCGCCGCTATCATATTCGCCGGTCTGCGTGCCTCGGCCGTGATCAACCAGCGCACGTTCGTCAACTATCCGGTGCTGTGGTGCGCGATCATTGCCGACATCCTCACCATCGTCGTGGTGGTGTTCGCACGCCGCATCACCACCAATTGGCAGCAGCACAAGGTGTTCATGCACATTGCGAACGCCGTCGCCGCCATCGACATCGCGCTCACCCTGTTCTACGCGCTGCCGGACGTGATCCTGCAGCTGACCATCTGGGTGGAGCCCGGCGACCCGATCTTCACGTCCGCCATGCTGCTGCGCGCGCTCGGCTTCGCGCTGGGACTGGCCATGTCGATTATCGTGGCCGCGATCTTCCGCACGATGCGTTCGACCGCGGTGCGTGCCTCGTTCACCGCCGCCGTTCTCGTGGTGCTGGTGATTCTGTTCGTCCAGCACCTGACCGGTGTCATGCAGATCCTGCAGGCACGCGGTTTCCCGATGGGCCACACGGGATTCGTGGCCCTCGCCTGGTCGATCAACCACAACGACTGGATGATCATGGCCCAGGCGTTCGTGTTCCTGATTCCGGCCGTCGCCTCCGTGGTGGCCGGCTTCCGCATGCCGCTGACCGGCGCGAACGAAGCCATCGGCCGCAAGCACAAGGCGTTCCGCCGCCGTGCCGTGGCCTCCGCCGTCTGGAGCCTCGTGGCCATGATCGGCGTCACCGCAACCCTGACCGTGGGCGTCGCCGCGACCCATCAGACCATCACCCTTTCGCCGCCGGAAGCCTACTCGCTCAAGGACGGCGTGGCCACCATCCCCTTCAGCCAGGTCGAGGACGGCCACCTGCACCGCTTCGAATACAAGGCCAAGGACGGCACCGTCATGCGCTTCATCATCATCCGAAAGAACGGTGGCGCGTACGGCATCGGCCTGGACGCCTGCGAGAACTGCGGCGCCGCCGGCTACTACGAGAAGGACGGCAAGATCATCTGCAAGAAGTGCGAGGTGGCCATCAACCTGGCGACCATCGGCTTCAAGGGTGGCTGCAACCCGATACCATTCCCGTACAAGACCGGCCACGGCAAGATCACCATTCAAACTACGGATCTGGACGCGCTGAGCGCCCACTTCCAGTGAGTCAGGCAGGAGGCAAGAATCATGTTCTTTCTGCGTATGATTACTCGCTCGTTCACCCGACAGCTGCGCCGGCGCCTGCTTATCGCGCTGACCGTATGCCTGTCGGCGACCGTGTCCGTATCGATGCTGGGCGTCGTGTTCGACGTGGGCGACAAGCTCAACGCCGAGCTGTCCACCTACGGTTCGAACATCACCGTGCAGCCCAAGGCGGACGCGGTCGTTTCCGACCTGTACAACACCGAGTCGGGCGGCGCGGCGTCCACCAGCGACCCGACCGCTTTTCTGAAGGAGTCGGACGCGGCCAAGATCAAGACGATCTTCTGGTCGTTCAACATCACCAACTTCGCGCCGCAGCTCAACATCCATGCCACGGTGAACGGTACCAACGTGCCGGTCGTCGGCACGTGGTTCAACAAGAACCTCAAGATCTCCACCGGCGAGACCACCGTCGTGGGCGTGGAAGGCATGCGCTCGTGGTGGCAGCTGGACGGCAAGTGGCCCAAGGACGATTCCGACCAGGGCGTGATCGGCAAGACGCTGGCCTCCGAACTCGGCGTGATCACCGGCGACACCATCACCCTCAACAAAACCACCGCCTCGGGCAAGAAGAACGAGCAGAAAATCAAGCTCACCGGCGTCTACGATTCCGGCGACGAGGACAACGGCTCGCTCTACATCGTCTCCTCCACGGCCCAGGTGCTCGCCGACCTGCCCGATTCGGTCGACAAGATCGAGGTCAAGGCCCTGACCACGCCGGAGAACGACCTGGCCCGTAAGGCCGCCGCGAACCCGGCCGCGCTGAGCCAGGAGGAATGGGAGACCTGGTACTGCACCGCCTACCCGAGCTCGATCGCCTACCAGATCGAAGAGGTGATTCCGGGCGCGGTGGCCAAGCAGGTGCGTCAGGTCGCCGCGTTGCAGGGCAATGTGCTGCAGAAGACGCAGGCCGTGATGATTCTGATGACCGTGCTGAGCCTGATCGCCGCAGCCGTGGCCGTGGCCAACCTGATGGTCGCCTCGATCGGCGAACGGTCGGGCGAGCTGGCGTTGCTCAAGGCGCTCGGTGCCACCGATGCCGCGGTATCCCGCCTGATGCTGGCCGAAACGGCGGCAATCTCGCTGCTGGGCGCGATTGTAGGCGCGTTGCTCGGTTCCGGCGTGGCCCAGCTGATAGGTCGGGTGGTATTCGGTTCCGGCATCACGATGCGGCCGATGGTGTTCGTGCTGGTGTTCGTGCTGCTGGCTGTCACCGTGCTGCTGGCGTCCGCCTCCTCGATTCGTTCGATTCTGAATCTCAAGCCCGCGGAGGTGCTCCATGGTCGCTGAGTTTATCTACGTAGGTGTGGAAGGAGGAAGCCGATGACCAACACCGGTATGTTCTTCAGAATGCTGTTCAGCGCCGTGTTCCGCCGGCGTTCGCGCGCGGTGATGGCCGTGGTGGCGTCGCTGGTCGGCGCGGCCACACTGTTCTGCCTGGCGATGATCTGCCTCGCCGTGCCGCAGCAGATGAACGAGGAGATGCGTGCGTACGGCGCGAACCTGATTGTCACGCCCACCGAATCGACCAATGCTGACGGCAAGGCCGGCATCGACAAGGCGATGGTGCAGCACACCACTGAAATGGTCAAGGCCAAGGGTTCCGCGAAATACGCCACCTACCGCTACGAGAACGTGCGCGTTAACGCCTCGCCGTACGTGATGGCCGGCGTGAATGCGGCGCAGGTCAAGAACCTCAACCATCACTGGGTGGTCGACGGCTCGTGGCCGACCGACGGCAAGGTGCTGGTCGGACGCGACATCGCCGACGCCATCGGCCTGAGAATCGGCTCCGCCATCACCATCGGCTACCGTGCATCCGATAACGCCAGCACCAACGGCACTTCGTCGAAGTCCTCGATCGACCAGCAAACCAAAGACGGCCGTGTCTCCAGTGACATCATGGACACCTCCGGTACCGAATTCCGCGTGGCCGGCATCGTGGACACCGGCGGCAGTGAGGACTCGATCATCTACGCCACCAACGCCGACGTCAACAAGCTCACCGGCATCACGCGCGGCGTGGACGTCATCGAGTATTCGGCCGGTGCCAGCGATCTCGCGGGCTTGGTGTCCAGTATCAACGACATGACCTCCATGCACGTTAAGGCACAGCAGGTCACCAAGATCACCGCCTCCGACACCCGCATCATCACCATGCTGCAGACGCTGTTCTGGATCGTCTCGCTGGTGGTGCTGGTGCTGACGCTCGTCGGCGTCGGCACCACAATCAGCTCGATCGTCTCGCAGCGACGCAACGAGATTGGCCTGCGCAAGGCCCTCGGTGCCAGCTCGCGTGCCATCGGCACCGAGTTCTACATCGAATCGTCGCTCTACGGCCTGATTGGCGGCCTCATCGGCACCGCAATCGGCTACGGACTCGCCAGTTGGCTGTGCGTGGCGGTGTTCGAACGCTCCATCGTATTCAACTGGTGGCTGGCGCTGATTTCCGTGCTGTTCAGCGCGCTGGTCGCCATCGTCGCCTCCATCCCGCCCGTCCACCGCGCCACCCGCATCGACCCCGCCGTCGTGCTTCGCGAAGAATAAAGAAAGAGAAACGTCATGCTACTTGAACTCGACCACATCTCGAAGATCTACGGCGACCTGCATGCCGTGGACGACCTCAATCTGACCGTGCCGGAAGGCGAATGGCTCGCCATCGTCGGCTCCTCCGGCTCAGGCAAGACCACGCTGATGAACATGATTGGCTGCATGGACACGCCCTCCAAGGGCTCCGTGAAGCTGGAAGGCCGCAAGCTGGAGGACCTGAACGCCACGCAGCTGGCCGACGTGCGCAAGAACCTCATCGGACTGGTGTTCCAGAAGTTCTATCTGGTGCCGCACCTGACCGCCGTGGAAAACGTGATGGTGGCCCAGTACTACCATTCGGCGGTCGATGAGAAGCAGGCCATGGAGGCGCTGGAAAAGGTCGGCCTGAAGGACCGCGCCCACCACCTGCCCGGCCAGCTCTCCGGCGGCGAGCAGCAGCGCGTGTGCGTGGCCCGCGCGCTGATCAACGACCCGAAGCTGATTCTGGCTGATGAGCCCACCGGCAACCTCGACGAGAAGAACGAGAAAATCGTGCTCGACCTGTTCCGCAAGCTGCACGAGCAGGGCACCACGATTATCGTGGTCACCCACGATGCGCTGGTCGCCAGCTGCGCGCAGCGCGAGATCATGCTCAACCATGGCGTGCTCGTCGGTGAGAAGTGGAATGACGAGGATGCGCGCAAGGCCTATGAGGCGGCCGGTGGCAAGCCCGCCTCCACGGGCGCGCAGGTCGAGGGCGCGCAGAACGGCGAAACCGCCATTGGTTTCGCTGACCCCACCAAGGCCGCGAAAACCGGCGGCGAGGAGTAGGGCCGTCAGGGGTATCGAGCAGTATGTGAGGAATACATGGCAAGCTGATGGTCTCTCCCCCAGTCAGCTTCGCTGACAGCCCCCTCGTCAGAGGGGGGCTTAAGGAGCGTGAATATGACCGAAAAGAATACGTTGAAGAAATCCGCGACATTGGCGGCGGCCGGACTGGTCGTGGCTGGCGCGCTGCTGGCCGGGTGCGGCGAATCCAAGGCCACGCCGATGGACGATGCGTACGCCGGCAACTCGGGCGAGACCGAGAAGTCGCAGGAAGAGCAGTCGCAATCCCAGTCGAACGGCTCCGATAGCTCCGACGGCTCCGATTCCGGTTCATCGCACAACGACCCGTCCACCACCACGTCCGACAAGAAGGACACCGGCAACTACAAGGACGGCAACTACTCGATCAACGGCCAGTACGGCCCGGTAGGCGAGGATTCCATCGACGTCCATCTGACCATCAAGGACGGCAACGTCGAGACCGTCAAAATCATTGGGCACCCGTTCACCACGATTTCCAAGAACCATCAGGACGACTTCGCCAAAGCCATTAACGGCGTGGTGGACGGCAAACCTCTGAAGGGTCTCAAAGTGGACAAGGTCGCCGGCGCCAGCTGGACCTCCGACGCCTTCAACAAAGCCCTCGAAGTCGCCCGCCAGGAGGCTTCGATTCAGGAGTAAGACCGCTACTTCAGCAATGCTGGCCACAGCAGATCGGCCATGCGCGAGGCCCAGGCGGTGTCGTCGTCCATTGCTTTGCCCTCGATGGCCTCATACGCCACCAAAGATCCGATAATCGTGGACAACAGCAACTTCTCGTCAACGTCCTCGCGAAACACGCCCTGCGCGACTCCCTGCTTGAGGAACGCCCCCACACGCTCCAGCCACGGGGTCACCACCTGGTCGACGATGTGCTGGAAGAACTCGGCCTCGCTGGACAATACAATGCCCACGCGCTTGACGTCGATGTCGTTGTCGCGCACCCAATCGACCAATCGGTGCAAAAGTTGCGTGAAATGCTCACGCGTGGGGCTGGGCACTGGGTCGGAATCCGGGATGGCCAGATACATCGCGCTGATCTCGTGCAGCAGTTCGTCGGCATTATGATATCGGCGGTAAATCGTGGTTTTGGCCACACCGGAGCGACGGGCCACCTCCTCGATGGTCACGCCGCTGATGCCGCGGTCCACCGCAATCTGCAGCGTGGCTCGCATGAGCTTGCGATCCGTCGCCTCGCGCGTGCGCTCACCGCGCGGTGTCGCCGTCGTGTCTGTCATCTCCGCCATCTCTTCTCTTCGAAATATGCTCTCGTACGCTCCCGCCGGCGGGAGCTGGCTGGCAAAGCCAGACTGAGGGTGGTAAGTCCATGCCGTTTGTAGGCAACTCCCGGATAATACCTACTAGCTCAGCACTTTAGTGCTCTCGACTTTGGCTACATACCACTGGTTGAACCGCACCAGTGGCTTCCTGAGCAACAGCCCAAGCAACAGTAGCGGCGGCACGAATGCCAGCAGCATTCCGACGGCCCGCCAGTAATCCATGTCGTAGATGCCGGCGATGGCCGCACGCATCATCGTCACCGCATGGGTGAGCGGCAAGAACGGACTGACTTTGGCGATGAAGTCGGGCAACATCTGCACCGGGTAGGCAGCGTTCGCACCCGAAATCTGCACGATGAGCATAAGCACGCCGATTGCCTTACCCACATTGCCGAAACTCACCACCATCGTATAGGTGAAGAACGAGAACACCAGCGAGGCCAGCCATCCAGACAACATAAACAGCAGCGGATGCACGGCCTGCACGCGCAGGAACAGCAGATCGCCACCGAGCGACACCGTGGATTGCAGCAGCGCAATCAGCGCGAACACCCCGTAATGCCCAAGGAAGAGCCGATGCGGCCGCGGATCGCCCAATGCTTTGCGCGTCCGGCGAGACACGGTGGTTTTCAGCGTCACCACCATCAGCAGCGCGCCCACCCACAGCGGCAGCAGCGTGTAGAACGGTGCCATCGACGAACCGAAATTCGCCACCGGGAATACGGCCTTGCGCCTGAGCTGCACCGGCGCGGCCAACGTACTGGCCAGCGTTTCGGGATCATTGCCCAGCACCTCTTTGACCATGCTCATATCGCCACTGTTTAGTGCGTCGCTCAGTGTGCTGTTGAACGAAGCCAGTTCGGCGCCGGCGGAACGCAGTTTGCCGGACGCCTTGTCCAAGGTAGTGCGAGCGTCGCTGAGCATATCGCTGGCGTCGTCGGAAGTCCCCTTCAGGTCGCCGAGCGTGGAGTCCAACTGGGTGGCGCCGGAACTCAGTATGCCGGAGGCGTCAGCGACGGTGGACGACAGGGAGTCGATTTGCGGTTTCACCGTGGCCGAGAAATCTGACTTGATATTGGCAATACTGTTCTGCGCTTGATCAGCCAGATTCTTGACCTGCGCATGCTGATCCAGCGCGTCCTGATTGCCTTGGCGAATATCGGTCGCCGCCGTATTCAGCGCTTGCCGCAGCCTGTTTTGTCGTGCGATTGAACGGTCAATCGCCGTGATGATGGATGAGTCGTTGCCCAGTATGCCGGCCAACGTGTTGCGAATTTCAGTGTATTTCTCCGTCTGCTTGCCAATGGCCGTGGCTTGACGGTCCAATTCGTCGGCGGCCGTGGTGGCACCATCATTCGCGTCGGAATACAGCTTGTCTATGGAATCGGACACCGCGCCGAAACTGGAGGCGCTCGCGTCCAGTGCGCTGCTCATCGCGTCAGCGGTGGTGCCCAGGGCTCCGGCCACGTCGGTGACTTCCTGTTTGGCGCTGGCAAGATCCTTGCCGCCTTGTTTGGCGGCAGAGGAAACCTGAGTGATCAGTGAGTTCGAGGTGTCGAGCAAAGCGCCGGCCGTATCGGTCAATGCGCTGTATGTGCCAAGCAGATCCGCCGTATCGTCAAGCTGTGTGGCGAAATTGGCGATGTTGGCGTTGAAGGTATTCAGTTGCTCTTTGGCCTCGGGCTTGGACAGCTGATCGGCCAGCGAAGACGCGATTTCCAGCCCGGCCGAAGTGATGGTCTTAGCGAACGTGGTGTTGATTTCCGCCGCAACCTCATCCGTGCCCTCGTTGAGCAGATTCGGTGCCAGCGCGTTCTTCTTCTCGTTGCGGTAATAGGTCAGTTCGGCATGCTGCACGTCGTCGGAGAAGAAGGTCATCATGTCTTTGCTGAACGACTTCGGAATTACGATGGCCGCGTAGTATTTGCCGGATCGTGCGCCCTCGACGGCATCGGCTTTGGACGTGATCGTCCAATCGAGCTGACTGTTGGCGCGCAGCGCGTTCACCACCTGATCGCCGACCGTGACTTTCACCGGGATCAGGTCGGAACGATACCCCTCATCCACATTCGCCACCGCGAATTTCAGGTTCTTCATATTCGAGAACGGGTCCCAGCATGCGGCCACGTTGAACCAGGTGAACAGGCCAGGAATCATCACCAAGCCGATCACGATGATGATGGAGACCACGTTGCTGGTCAGGCGTTTGATGTCGCCGGTAAACAGTTTCCACATGGTGTTCATCGTGCGTGCCTGCCTTCCTTGGTCGGCGGAATAGTGGGGATGATTGCGGTAACGGCGGCGCTCGGGTCCGCTTCTTCGTGGCGTTCGGCGGAGGCGTCGCGACGCTTGGCATTATGCCCGTACAGCATGGCGCGGATCGACTCGTCGGAGAGGTTGCCGAGCTCGGTTTGGCGGCGGATGGAATCGCGCATGAATTCCACGACCATCAGGAAGCCCATGATGATGAGCACCCATGCCAGCCATGTGCCCATGACTACGATTTTCTCGCTGGTGGTCAGCGCAAACACGATAATGAGCGCGGCCGGCACCACGAATCCGGCGATAAGCGCACCCAGCAGCAGCCGGGGATACTGGTAGGCGAATTTGGCGGCCCGACGTTCGATGGCATGACGGTATTCGTCGCGGTCGGCCAGTGCTGCAATGGCCTGAGTGACACGGTATTCGCTGCCGGGCAGGTGCACCGGCTCGCCGATAATCATGTCGCTTTCCTTGATTTCCCGCACGAACAGGCGGTTGAGATTGGCCAGTTTCGGCCGGGCGCCGAGGCCAAGCGCAAAGGCCAGAACCGCGAAAACCAGCAATTTGCCGATATAGGCGAACCAGAGGCCGTCGTAGAAGCCGCCGATGGTTTCACGCATTGCGTCAATCGAATAGGTGAACGGCAGCAGCGGGTAGACGGCGCGGAAGAACGCGGGCATCATTTCAATCGGGTACAGGCCGGAGGCGCCCGGCACCTGCAGAATGACCAGCGCCACGCATACGCCTTTGCCCACGTGCATGAACATGGTGGAGAGGGCGAAAATCACCGACATATACACCAGTGAGGTGATGACGCAGGTGAGCAGAAACACTGGGGCGCTCGCGCATTGAATGCCGATGACAAGATCGCCGGTGGCCGTGACCAGGCCTTGGACGGCAGCCAGTGTGGCCAGCAACAGGAAACGACCGAGATAGCCTTGGGTTGGCGTGAGATCGTCGATGCCCTCGTCGTCGGTTTCGAGTTTGGGAATGACCACGAGCACGAACGCGCCCACCCACAAAGACAGGGTGGTGAACAGCGGTGCCATGCCGGAACCATAGGAGGCGACCGGGTAGACGGCCTGTTCGCTGATAACAGTGGGGGAGAGCATGAAGTCGGCGATTGTGGCGGCATCCAGCTTGCCGTCGGTGCCGATCAGGGAACTGAGTGAACTGGAGATGCTCAGGGCTTTGATGTCGGTGGCCAGCGTATCGAGTTTGGTTTGCACGCCGGCCAGCGCCTTATCGGTGTCGCGCAGCGCGGTCACCGTGGTGGAGGTTGCTTTGTCGAGTTGGTCGAGGGTGTGCTTCGACTGGTCGATGAGTGAGCCTTGCGACGTGATGCCGGTCGACAGAGTGCTGGCGGTCGATCTGAGGGCGTTGAGACCGGTGTTGAGCTGAGGAATGGCGCCGGAGGTGATGGTGCCGCGAGCGGTATTGGCCTCGCGCACCGTGGTTTGGGTGGCGGTATTGAGATGCTGCGCCAATCCGGCGGTGTCTGTGGAGGCGTTGCCGATAGTGGTGTTCAGGCTATCGAGGTTGCCCAGTGCGCCGGCAAGCTCGCTATTGCGGCTTTCCAGTGTGGCAATGGCGGATTGCAGCGGTTCTCGATTGGCGTTCGGCAACCCTTTGAGCTGGTCGATGATGTCGGCGTTCGCTTGGTTGATGTCTTCCGCCGTATTGATCAGTCCGCCTACCTGCTGATTGGCGGCGCTGATGGTTCCGGTTACCGTGCCCACGCTTTGGTTGGCCTGCGCTGCGGCCTGGCTCAGCAGGCTTGAGCCTTGGTCAAGCGCTTCGGACGTGGAGGTGACGAAGCCGTTCAGACTGGTCTGGGTAGTGCCGATCAGGGTGGAGACGCCGGCCAGACCTTCTGCAGTGTCGATGCCAAGTGTGCGCGCGTCGTCCAGCGCCTGACGTGCGGTGCGTGTCTGCTCTGGGGTATCGGTGAGTTTGGTGGTGAGCTTGGCGATGGTGCTGCGTGTGTGCTGCACATCGCCGGAGGCCTCGGCAAGGGCCGTGAGGGCCTTGGCTTTGGTGGTGTCTTCGGTACTGATGGCTTTGCCGTCAACCGTATTGATGACTTCGGTAAGTACTTCGGATACGGTGGAGACGAATGTGGAATTGACCGTGCGGTCCACAGTGGACGCGCCGACGTCGGTGACTTTGGGGGCGATGGCGCTGGCTTTTTCGTTGACGTAATACTCCAGAGTGGGCCGACTCTTGCCGCCGGTCACCACGCCGGCGAGATCGTCGGAAAAGTCTTTGGGGATGATGATGGCTGCGTATGCCTTGCCGGATTCCACCTGGTCCATGGCCTCGGCTTCGGTGACGAAGGTCCAGCCGAGCTGATCGTTGCTTTTCATCTGCTTGACGATTTGATCGCCGAGGTTTTGCTTGCCGATGAGCGCGTTGTCGGTGCCGTCGTCATTGTTGGCGATGGCGACGGTGATGCCTTTGGTATTGCCGTACGGGTCCCAGAAGCCGACGATGTTGTACCACGAATACAGTGGCGGGATAAACACCATGCCGAACAGGATCACCCATGCGGCCGGCACCTTGAACAGGCGTAGGAAGTCGCGTTTGAGGACCTTGAAGATATTGCCCACTGATACCTCCGGAGCTTGGTGTTGCTTGGTTACTACGTTTTCCGTAGCGATACGTTAATCGTAGCGCTACGGTTGTAGTAGCGTAATACGGCTGCTGGAGATTAATGGGGTGATTGATGATGTTTTTGGCGGAATAACGCCGCTGCCCAGCGGCTTATCGTGCGTCGCTGGGCAGAGCGAAAGGCGTTCTGGAACTTATTGACAAGATTTCTGGATGGTTTTTGGACGTTTCCTGAACGCGATGGATAGGCTCAGTGCTCGGCAATGTAGACAGACATGTACCGACCGCCCATCAAGTTCGGCAAAACCGCAATCGGGTGCTAGCGTGAGGGGACGCTATGTGAGGAGGAAACCATGGTTGAATTCAAGGACGATGGCACGGCCACTACCCCCGGCAAGCCGCGGGAGAACCGTGACGCCGAGGTTGCAGCCGTGACCGATCTGGTGGCCGCCGAACTGGACGACACCGGCTTGAACCTGAACGCCAAGCGATTACCGATTCTGGCGCGCATCTATGGCGCGGTCGTGCTGCTGGACGGACTCGCCACATTGCCGATTATGGTGATTTCCATCCTCTATACCGTGCGCGAGATTCTGGATGGTCATGTGCACGTCGATGTGATGAGCCTGACCTTCATCCTGTCCGCGATTCATGCGGTGGTGCTGGTAGTCAGTGCCGCATGCCTGATTGTGTTCGGCGTGATGCTGCTGCGCAATCATCGCCGGTATGCCGCGCGCTGGACCTACGTGCTGATGCCGTTGACGTTGGCCGACGGCATGCTGTCGCTGGCCCTGACCGGCCTTGGCTTCAACCTGCTGCTGCCGCTGATTCAGATGATTATTCTCGTCGTGATTTCGGTGACCGCCGATCCCTCCCTGAGCGGGGAACGCCGTCTGCAGCGCGCGCTCAGGCGTATGGACGATCGCGATGATTATGAATCGGCTGTGGCGGCCGGCATGCTAGGCCGCGACCAGTCCGGCAAGGGCTATATTGCGCTGGACTTCTTCAATATCTTCTGGCTGTTTACCATCGCTTCGGTGGGTGGCCTGATTGTGGAGACGATCTACCATATGGCGCTGTATAACGGTGAACTTCAGGACCGCGCGGGTTTGCTGTGGGGCCCGTTCTCGCCGATTTACGGCTGTGGTGCGGTATTGGTAACCGTGTGCCTGAATCGCCTGTGGAAGGCGAATCCGTTCTTGATTTTCTGCGCTTCGGCGGTGATCGGCGGCGCGTTCGAATATTGCACCAGCTGGTTCATGGAAGTGGCGTTTGGTATTACCGCGTGGGATTACACCGGCCGATGGCTCTCGATCGACGGGCGCACCTCCGGGCAATTCATGTTCTTCTGGGGACTGATTGGTGTGGTGTGGGTCAAGTGGCTGTTGCCGCGACTGCTGGCTTTGATTAATCGCATTCCATGGAAAGTGCGGTATTCGCTGACTGCGGTATGCACGGTGCTGATGGTGATCGACATTGCCTTCACGCTGATGGCCTTGGATTGCTGGTATGGGCGCATGGCCGGCCAGCCGCAGGATTCACCGGTCGCGATGTGGTTCAGCGAACGCTACGGCGACGCTTACATGGCCAATCGCTTCCAGACCATGCATATCGACCCTTCCAAGGCCGGGCGTATGTGAATGGCTGGCAAGTGATTACGCTTCGCGGGCAGAAGGTGCGTAGAACCTAAGACAGTCCTCGCGTGTGGGTGGTAAGCGGGATACACTTTCAAGCGTTGAAGGAATGATTCCCTCCGCTGATGCGCTGGTTTGTGACGCGCGTGATGACGATGGGACAATCAAACGAAAGGCAAGGCACATGGCCGAAGCTACAGCAAACATTGGTGTGATTGGACTGGCCGCAATGGGCTCCAATCTGGCGCGTAATCTGGCGCACCATGGCAACACGGTGGCGTTGTTCAACCGTCACTACTCGCGTACCGAGAAGCTCATGAACGAGCATGGCACCGAAGGCAACTTCGTGCCGGCCGAAACGCTCGAGGGATTCGCCGCGTCCCTGAAGCGTCCGCGTACCGCCATCATTATGGTCAAGGCCGGTGCTCCGACCGACGCGACCATCGCGCAGCTGGAAGAGGTGTTCGAACCGGGCGACATCATCGTCGACGGTGGCAACTCCTTCTTCAAGGACACCATCAAGCGTGAGAAGGAAGTACGTGCCAAGGGCTTCCACTTCGTGGGTTGCGGCGTGTCCGGTGGTGAGGAAGGCGCGCTCAACGGCCCGTCTCTGATGCCTGGTGGCACTGCGGAATCCTGGAAGACCTTGGGCCCGATTCTTCAGTCCATCGCCGCCAAGGTGAACGGCGAACCGTGCGTGACCCACATCGGCACCGATGGTGCCGGCCACTTTGTCAAGATGGTGCACAACGGCATCGAGTATGCCGATATGCAGGTGATTGGTGAGGCGTATGACATTCTGCGCCGTGGACTCGGCATGGATGCCGAGGAGATCGGCGACGTGTTCGCTGAATGGAACAAGGGCGATCTTGATTCCTACCTGATCGAGATCACCGCTGAGATTCTGCACCACAAGGATGCCGAGACCGGCAAGCCGTTCGTGGACGTGGTCGTGGATCACGCCGGCATGAAGGGTACTGGTACGTGGACCGTGCAGACCGGTCTGGAATTTGGTTCTCCTGTGGCTGCCATCGGTGAGGCAGTGTTCGCTCGCGCACTGTCTTCGCACGGTGAGCTGCGTGAAGACGCTCAGAAGGAAGGTCTGGCTGGGCCGAATAAGACCATCGATCTGGCCGGAGAGGACAAGGCCGCGTTCGTCGAGGACGTGCGCAAGGCTCTGTTTGCTTCCAAGGTCGTGGCCTATGCTCAGGGCCTGAACGAGATTCAGGACGGTGCCAAGGAATACGGCTGGGATATCAACCTGTCCGAAGTGGCCCGCATTTGGCGTGGCGGCTGCATTATTCGCGCCCAGTTCCTGCTCGACCGCATCACCGAGGCCTTCAGGGGCGATAACCCGCCGGCTTCCCTGCTGTTCGATCCGTACTTCGAGAAGATCATCGGCGAATCGCAGGACGCATGGCGTCGCGTGATCGTTCGCGCGGTGGAAGCCGGCATCCCGACCCCGGTGTTCTCCAGCTCCCTGGCTTACTACGATGGTCTGCGTTCCAAGCGCCTGCCCACCGCCCTGACCCAGTCCCAGCGTGACCTCTTCGGTGCCCACACCTACGGCCGCGTAGACAAGCCCGGCGTGTTCCACACGTTGTGGGCCGAAGAGGGCAAGCTCGAGATCGAGGCGCAGCCATAGACAAATTAAGCCCCCTCATCAGAGGGGGCTTAATTCACTCACAACTCGGTGACGGTTTCTTCGGTGGAGAACCAGGTGAACTCGTCCACTCCGTTGGCGTAGGAGGACGGGTAATCCGGGTTGTTGGGCTGCTCGAAGACATGGGCCAGCGATTCGGCTTTGCCGGCACCGGCGGCGAAGAACCACGTATGGCGTGAACGCGCGATGAGCGGCGCGGTCAATGAAACACGCAGCGGCGGCATCTTGGGGGAGTGGTTCACACCCATGGTGAGCCTATCGGTAACCTTGACCTCATCATGACCAGGGAACAGCGACGCATAGTGACCGTCCGGTCCCATGCCGAGAATCATCAGATCGATTACCGGTTCCGGCCCCAATTCATTCACCAACTCGCGCTCATAGTCGCTCGCGGCATCGTCCAGCAACGCATCATTCGCGGCATCGGCGGCGGCGCGAACGGAAGCATCATCGCTGTCGGCCTGATCCATCACATCGGCGATGTCATCGGCTGAACGGGTATCGGCCGCCATCTCATGAATATTCGATTCAGGCAGCTTGCCATCTGCCACCAGCTGGTCAAGCAGCAGGCGACGGGCCTCCAAAGCATTGCGATCGGTGTCGTAAGCCGGCACAAAACGTTCGTCGCTCCACCAGAAATGCACGCGCGACCAATCAATCGCATCAGCCAGCGGATCGCTCAGCACCAAGCCCAACGGCTGCGCGGCCGAACCGCCAGACAGCGCCACATCCACACGCGTGCGATGCGTGCCATCAGGCAATCGTTCGGCGAGCAAATCGAGTAGCGCCAAGACAAAACGTTGCGCGCCAGCCTGAATCATCAGATCTTTATTCGGATACACAATGAGTTTTCGAGTTGCCATGTATGGTCCTTGTATGGGGTATGTGTCGTACTTTGCAATGTGGATTGTGTTGTCAGTTGACAACGCATAATACGGGTGGCATGGCGGGAATCTAGCCATTTGCAGCAATGAAATGTGTTGTCAGTTGACAACACAATGCACATTGTGCGACATCGCATATGTCACTTTATTACTCCGCGGGCATGAGCTTCGGCATCGCATGAGGTAGGAAACGATGAGCAACGGCGTTAGCATGGCTCGGCCACAATTGCCGAACTCATGCCAACGCCGCTGTGGCAACGGGTTCTACCGACTTCAGTGACGAATCAGATCCCAGCCCTCGTTGATGACCTCGGCGTAGATCTCATCGGGGTCGATGCGACGCAGTTCCTCGGTCAGGCAGTCCTCGATGGTGCGCATCGGCACGGACACTTCCTGCGGAGTCTGGCCGGGCAGCAAGATCAGCGCTTGGTCCTCATACGGGCGTTCCAGCGAGATCACACCGTCCTCACAGGTCAGGTACACGCCGGTCACGGCCTGCGCGTCGGGCACGAACTCAGTTTCGACTGGTACGCCAAGTTTCAGACGCAGCCATGCGCACAGCATTTCCAGAGGCAGGAAGTCGGCCTTGCCGGTCACCTTCACGGCGGTGATGGGCAGGTGCGGCGGCTGATCGAGCATCGAGGCGAGCATTGCGCGCCAGACGGTCAGTCGTGTCCAGGACAAGTCGATATCTTCCGGTGTCCAATTGCGGCGCAAACGCTCAATCGTGGCCTCCGGATTATTGGAGTGCAACGCGTCGGTGATGCGACTGCGGGCCATCGCACCCATCAGATCCTTGGCCGGGTTCGACGGCGGTGTGGTCGGCCACCACGCCACTACAGGCGCATCCGGCACAAGCAGCGGGATAACCAGCGTATCCGGGTGGTTGATAAGGCCACCGCGCGGACGCAAGATGATGATCTCACCGGCACCGGCGTCCGCGCCGAATCGCACTTGGGCGTTCAGGTTGGAATCGTTCGGATCGTTCGGGCCGTCGGTCAAATCGACGGCCGGATCATCGCGATTCGCGCTCACCTCGGCGGCCACTTCGGCCGCGTTCGGTTCGCCTTCGCCGGACTGATCGGCAGGATTGGTATCCGGTACTACGGCAATCACGCGGCACGGGTGCTCACGGCTGGCCGAGTTCGCGATTTCCAGCGCATGCTCTAGGTCCGCGTCCTCGGTGGCGATGAGCAGCGTCAGCACGCGGCCGGTCGCCGATTCGCCGCGCTCCTCGTGCAGCTGTTCGATTTTGTGCGCAATCTCGCGGGTGCGGGTGTTCGGCATATCGATGATCATGGCATCCTCCAGTGGCGGCCGTCGCGCGCCAGCATTTCGTCGGCCTGTGCCGGACCCCACGTACCGGCGCGGTAGGCCTGCGGCTGGCCAAGCGTGGACCAGAATTGTTCAATCGGATCGAGGATCTCCCAGCTGAGGTTCACCTCTTCGGTGGTCGGGAACAACGGCGGATCACCGAGCAGCACGTCCAGAATCAGTCGCTCATAGGCTTCCGGCGAGTTCTCGGTGAAGGAGCGGCCGTAGCTGAAGTCCATGTTCACGTCACGGACCTCCATGGTGGAGTCGCCCGGCACCTTGGCTCCGAAGCGCATGGTGACGCCCTCGTCGGGCTGCACGCGAATCACGATGGCGTTCTTGCCGAGTTCGCGCACGGCGGTCTGCTCGAACGGCAGATGCGGGGCGCGCTTGAACACCACGGCGATTTCGGTTACACGCTTGCCGAGGCGCTTGCCGCAACGCAGGTAGAACGGCACACCAGCCCAGCGGCGGGTGTCGATATCGAGGCGGATGGCGGCGTACGTTTCAGTGGTGCTCTTGGGGTCGATGCCTTTTTCTTCCAAGTAGCCGACCACTTCGTGCGAGCCCTGCCAGCCCTTGGCGTACTGGCCGCGCGCGGTGTTGGCAGCGAGGTCCTTGGGCAAGCGCACGGCGGAAAGCACCTTGGTCTTTTCGGCGGTCAGGTCCTTGGCGGTGAAGCTCACCGGCTCCTCCATGGCGGTCAGAGCCATGAGCTGAAGCAGGTGGTTCTGGATGACGTCGCGTGCGGCGCCGATGCCGTCGTAATAGCCGGCGCGGCCGCCGATGCCGATGTCCTCGGCCATCGTGATCTGCACGTGGTCCACATAGTTGGCGTTCCAGATCGGCTCGTACATGGCGTTGGCGAAACGCAGGGCCAGCAGGTTCTGCACGGTTTCCTTGCCGAGGTAGTGGTCGATGCGGAACACGGAGCTCGGGTCGAACACTTCGGATACCACGCTGTCGAGTTCCTTGGCGCTGGTCAGATCATGGCCGAACGGCTTCTCGATGATCACGCGGCGCCATGCGCCCTCGGACGAGCGCGACAGGCCGGAGGCGGCCAACTGCTTGGCAACCTGCGGGAAGGCGCGCGGCGGCACCGACATGTAGAAGGCATGGTTACCCTGCGTGCCGCGGTCGCGGTCAAGCTCCTGCACGGTGGCGCTCAGACGCTCGAAGGCCTCCGGGTCGTCGAACGTACCCTGCACGAAGCGGATGCCGGCGGCCAGATTGCGCCAAGTCGACTCCTTGAACGGCGTACGGCAATGCGCCTGGACGGCGGCCTTGACGAATTCGATGAACCGTTCCTGTGTCCAGTCGCGGCGGGCGAAGCCGGTCAGACCGAAGCTCGGCGGCAGTAGGCCACGGTTCGCCAGGTCGTAGACGGCCGGCAGTAGTTTCTTTTGTGCCAGATCGCCCGTGACACCGAAAATGACGAGGCTGCACGGGCCGGCGATACGGGGCAGTCTGAGGTCGCGCGAGTCGCGCAGGGGATTGCTCCAATTGGGGGATTCACTCATAATGTACAAGGGTAGTCGCCGGCGGCTATCTATCGCTAGAGGCGATATGCGATTTGGGCTGCGATTTGGGCCACATTGCGTGTGCTGTGCCGTGCGTTGGGCCAATCGCGTACGCAAACGTGTACGCAACGCCGTAGTTGAAATATCCCAAAACGGTGTGTATTTTAGAAGAGTTGCCCCTTTAGCTCAACGGTTAGAGCAGCGTCCTTTTAAGTCGTGGGTTGTGGGTTCGAATCCCACAGGGGGCACAACAAATCCTTGGAATCGCAATGGTTCCAAGGATTTTTTGTTTCGACCAGCCTGGCTCCTAGAGTGGTGTCCCATGTCATGCACCACGATTCTTGTCGGCAAAAATGCCAGTTACGACGGTTCCACCATCATCGCCCGCGATGACGATTCGGGCTCGGGCCGTTACGATCCCAAGCGCTTCGTCGCCGTCGCCCCCGACGACCAGCCGCGCCACTACCGCAGCGTGCTGAGCCATGTCGAAATCGAACTACCGGACAATCCTTGCCGGTACACCATCGCACCGAACGTGCTGAATAATCGTGGCATTCTGGCCGAAGCCGGTGCCAACGAACACAACGTGGCGATGAGCGCCACCGAAACCATCGCTGTCAACGGGCGCGTGCTCGGTGCGGACCCGATGGTCGAGTTGCGGCCGGCTGTCGGCGAACCGGACAGCACCGATTATCAGGCCGAGCAGCCCGGCGGTATCGGTGAGGAAGACATCATCACCCTTGTGCTGCCGTACGTCACCACCGCGCGCGAGGGCGTCGCGCGGTTGGGCGAACTGCTCGAAACCTACGGCACCTACGAATCGAACGGTGTGATTATTTCGGATGTGGACGAGATCTGGTACGTCGAGACCATCGGCGGCCACCATTGGATCGCCCGCCGAGTGCCCGACGACTGCTATGCCACGATCCCCAACCAGCTCGGCATCGACGACTTCGACCTCGCCGATGCGTTCGGCGAGCAGCGCGAATACCTATGCAGCGCCGACCTGCGCGAGTTCATGGCCACGCATCACCTCGACCGCACAATGGGAACGCCGGTCTCTTCCAACGGCCGTCACGTGCATAGCGCCGGATTCGGAACAACCGTTGCCCTTCCCACCCGCTTCAACCCGCGCAAGGCCTTCGGCACCGCGACGCCGAAGGACCATATCTACAACACGCCGCGTGCCTGGTACATGCAACGCCGCCTCAACCCCAGCGAGGACTGGGATTCGCCGGCCGCCCGCTACACGCCCGAATCCGACGACATCCCGTGGTGCCGCGTGCCAGAAGACAAGGTGAGCCTCGAAGACGTTGATTTCCTGCTGTCCTCGCACTTCGAAGGCACGTCGTACGACCCGTACGGCACGACCGGCACGGCGGAATCGCGCCACCGTTACCGTCCGATCGGCGTGAACCGCACCGGCCATATGGTGGCGATTCAGATCCGCCCGTATGTGCCGGCGGCCAATCGCACGGTGATGTGGGTATCGTTCGGCTCCGGTCCGTTCACCGCCGCCGCGCCGTTCTACGCGAACGTCAACGACACGCCTGCCTACCTGCGCGACACCACGCCCGAAGTCTCCACCGGCAACCTGTATTGGACGAACCGCCTGATCGCCGTCGTGGCCGATGCGCATTGGTATGAGACGAACCGGTTCATTGAGGGCTATGCGGAAGGCATGCGCGCGTTCGGGCACCGGCTCATCGAGCGCACGGATGAGCGGTTGCTTGCTCGAAGCGATGCCGAATCGACGGATACGAATGCATGGCCGCTCGATGGCGGCCACGGCGATGAGAAGGATGTGCAGGGCGTGGCGGATGTGCTCGAAGCGGCCAACGACGAGATGGCCGACTACCTGCGCGAGCACACAACCAAGCTGCTGAACGACGTGCTATACACCTCCAGCAACCTGATGCACAACAGCTTCGCGATGTCCGACCGTTGGGCCGAGTAGAAAAACCTCGGCTGGGGAGGTAATAGGGATGCCCTGCTGATAACGCGTCAGCAGGGCAAAACCACAATCCGAATCAGTTAAAGCCGACGATGCGTTCGGCGATGAGATAGCCGTTGCGCACGATCCAGCGGCCGGTTTTACCGGGCAGATTGAGCGCGCGGGACATCAGCTGCGAGCGCATATCCTTGCCGATGGCCGGAGAATAGGCGTCAATCGCATCCCACAGCTCGGTTTTCTTAACGTAGTTGGCTGGATTGCGCGAGAGAATCAGGAACACCGAGGTAACGCACGATTCGATCGCCAGGAAGTGAATCATGTACCGGTACAGCCCCTCCGGCACCGTACCGCGTTCGGGCGTGGCCTCGGTCATCAGCCGATTGACGAGCCGCAACTGGTCCACACGCTTAATCATCACGTCGGTCTGCACGCTCTGACCCTCGCGCCCGATGAAGTAGTGGTAGAACGGCACATCGAGGTACTGGATGCGCTTCACCCACGGGAACGGCTGGTACGAGTAATAGAAATCGACGTAGAACGTATGCTCCGGCAGCTTCAGCCCGGAATCGCGCACCACCTGCGTGCGGAAGGTGAGCGCATGCATGATGATGTACTGCGCCAGACCGAACTTGCCCAGGTCATCCCAGCCGAGCACGCGGCCGGCCTCCATCACACGGCGGAAGTTCACTACGGTCTTGTGCCGCTTAGCCACCTTGTCATACACGTAATTGGTCACCAGCATGTCAATCGGTTCGTCGGTGCCATGCTGTGCGCGCAACGTGGCCAGAACCGTGTCGATGGCCTGCGGATCGACCCAATCATCCGCATCCACCACTTTGATGTACATGCCGGTCGCCGCCGCGATACCGGTGTTCACCGCGCCGCCGTGGCCCTTGTTCTCCTGATGAATCGCGCGCACGACGCCCGGATTGGCTCGTTCCAGCTTGCGCGCGTACTCCAGCGTGCCGTCTTTCGAACCGTCGTCCACAATCAGCACCTCGAGGTCGCTGATGTCGCTTGCCGAAAGCAGCGAGTCCACGCAACGGTCGAGGTAGGACTCCATATTGTATGCGGGGATCACAAAGGTGAGCGTCTTTGCCGTGCTGGCCATGAAAGTCTTACGTCCTCACATATTTAGTCGTGATGTTCAGTTTCCTGTTCAAACCGTAGCACTTCGCCTCCCGACTCGGCAGAGTGTTGCGCAACCTGTGCCCCTGAACTCATGTTCTGCAACCCTGAATCTTCCCCGGTGGCGTGCTCGGGATCCGATTGGGCAGAACTTGTCTGGTCTGAATCCGGGCTGCCGGAATCGGACTCGCGCTTGGCTCGGCGCTCGGCCTCCTTCCGCGCCTTGGCGCCCTCAAAGAACAACTGGGGCTTGGAGTCAAGCCGGCTCAGGCCATGCCAGGCCAAATCCACAATGTATGCGGCCAGCTGCTCCTTGCTTACCTTTGGCCGGTCGGCCCAGTACTGCCCGGTGAATACGGTCATGCCCACCAGCATCTGCGCGTAGTACGGCACGCCCTTGGCGGACAGTTTCTGCCGTCTGAATGTTTCGGAAAGGATGTCTTCAACGCGTACGGCGATGTCTCCCAGCAGCGAGCTGAACGAGCCGGACGGGTCGGTGCTCGGCGAGTCGCGTACCAGTACCTGGAACCCCTCGGCGTTCTCTTCGATATAGGTGAGGAGCGCAAGCGCCGTGCGTTCCACAATCTGGCGCGGGTGCACGGTCGGATCGTCAAGCGCGGCGGTGAGCACACTGGTCAGCGCGCGCATCTCACGATCCACAATGACGGCGTACAGGCCCTCTTTGCCGCCGAAATGCTCATAGACGATCGGCTTGGAGACCTTGGCGTGCGCGGCAATCTCCTCCACGCTTACCGCCTCGAAGCCTTTGGACGCAAACAGCGCGCGCCCGACCTCGATCAGCTGCTCGCGGCGTTGCAGCGATGTCATACGTGAAGAATGTGCCATGCGGTTCAGCTTAAGTCGCCGGGTGGAATTGTCGGCCTGAGACTGCCGAATTCGTATGGATTCCATCTGCGGACTAGACTTAACAGGTATGGATATGAATACTGTGCTCGCCGTTCTCGGCGTGATTGTGGCGGCGGTTATCGTAATCGCCCTGAGCATCTGGTGGGGCAAGTCCCGCAAGCGCGATTTGGATCGTGCAATGGGCAAAGCTGCCCCCGACAACAAGAAGATCCGCGATGCCAAGGCCGCCGCCGACGCTCGGCTGGCCGCCGAAGCCGAGGAAGCTAAGGCTGCGACTGCCGCGACTGCCGCCGAGCCGGTCAAGTCAGCCGAATCGGTCAAAGCCGAGTCCGCGTCAGCCGTGCAGGCCGAACCCGAACCGGCAGCTGCTCCCAAGCCCGAGCCCCAACCTGCCTCCAAGCCCACTCCCGCCAAACCTGAAACCCCCGAATCGGTCGGCTCTCGACTGACCCGACTCAAGGCAAAACTTGCCGAGTCCGGCAACCCGTTCGGCAAGGCCCTGTTCGACATCCTCGCCAAAGACAATCTCTCCGAGGCCGATTGGGAAGACGTCGAAGACACACTGCTGCTTGCCGACGTCGGTGCGGATGCTTCCGCCCAACTGGTCGATGACCTGAGAACCGACGCCCGCATCACTGGTAAAGCCGACCCAGCCGAAGTACGCGCCACGCTCAAGGAGAAGCTGCTCGATCTGGTCGGTCGAGATACGGACCGCCGCCTCGATGCCGAAAAGCCGGGTGCCGCCAAGCCCAGCGTCATCATCATGGTCGGCGTCAACGGCACCGGCAAGACCACCACGGCCGGCAAACTGGCTCGACTGTTCGTGGCCGAAAACAAGCAGGTCATGATGGGCGCGGCCGACACCTTCCGCGCGGCCGCCGCCGACCAGCTCGAAACCTGGGGCGCACGCGTCAATGTGCCCGTCGTCCGCTCCGACAAGGACGGTGCCGACCCGGCATCCGTCGCCTTTGAGGCATCCGCCAAGGCCAAGGAAGCGAACGCGGACGTGCTCATCATCGATACTGCCGGCCGACTGCAGAACAAGTCGAACCTGATGGACGAGCTCGGCAAGATTCGCCGTGTTACCGAAAAGAACCTGCCGGTGGATGAAGTGCTGCTCGTGCTCGACGCCACCACCGGCCAAAACGGCATGGCCCAGGCCAAGGTGTTCGCCGAAGCCATCGGCATTACCGGTGTGGTGCTCTCCAAGCTTGACGGTTCCGCCAAGGGCGGCATCGTGATCAGCGTGCAGAAGGAGCTCGGCGTGCCGGTCAAGCTCGTCGGTCTTGGTGAAGGTCCGGACGATTTGGCACCTTTCAATCCCGAAGGTTTCGTGGACGGCATTCTCGCGTAAGCCAACGTCCACGTTGTGGGCGCGGGAAACGCCCGCAACGCACCAAACCTAGTCCCGAATCATATTCGAAACATGATTCGGGGCTTTCCCATATCTGTTGGAATCATGCCGGAATCAGCCCACCCGACATCAACCTGACTGTCAGGTGCGCTTAACAATCGCGTAACTTGCCGTAACGAAACCAAAACGAGACCGGCTTTTACTGACGAACTGTTAGCCCCCACAAGGGGGACGGCATTGTAGAGACAAAGTCGACGCCGGCCGCGCAAAGCCCCGGTGCCCTGAATGAAAGAGAGGGAGGTAGACATGGGAGCGATTGATTCCGGTAACACCGCATGGATCCTGACATCCGCGTCCTTGGTTTTCCTCATGACGCCTGGTGTGGCGTTCTTCTACGGCGGTATGGTTCGTGCCAAGGCCGTCCTGAACATGCTGATGCTTGAGGCGGCCGCGCTGTCGGTCACCATGATTATCTGGACCCTGTGGGGTTGGTCGATTGCTTACGCCGGTTCCGACATCGGCGGCATCTTCGGCGATCCGGCCAGCGGCTTCCTGCTGAAGGACTCCATGGTCGCCCAGGACGGCGTGTTCACCGCCACCGGTCTGAACGGCAACAACTACCCGGTTTCCGTGGACGTCGCCTTCCAGGTCGCTTTCGCGATGATTACCGTAGGCCTGATCTGCGGCGCCATCGCCGAGCGTGTGAAGTACAGCACCTGGATGATCTTCGTGGCGCTGTGGGTCACCTTCGACTACGCTCCTATGGCCCACATGGTCTGGAACGGTGGTCTGCTGTCTGCTGGCGGCGCCATCTCCAAGGCCATCGGCGCGGCCGCCCACGATTTCGCAGGTGGTACCGTGGTGCACATCAACGCCGCAGTCGCCGCCTTGATTATCGTGCTCATCATCGGCAAGCGTAAGGGCTTCGGCACGCAGCCGTTCCGCCCGCACAACGTGCCGTTCGTGATGCTCGGCGCCTTCCTACTGTGGTTCGGCTGGTTCGGCTTCAACGCTGGCTCCGCCTTCGCCGCCAACGGTACCGCTGGCTACGCTTGGGTTTCCACCTCCGCCGCCGCCGCAGCCGCAATGCTCTCTTGGGGCTTCACCGAGAAGATTCGCTCCGGTCACTACACCGCCATGGGTGCCGCCTCGGGTATGGTCGCCGGCCTGGTTGCCATCACCCCGGCCGCCGATGTGGTCTCCCCGCTGTGGGCCATCGTGATGGGCGCCATCGCTGGTGTCCTGACCTGCCTGGCCTGCGGTCTCAAGTTCAAGTTCGGCTACGATGACTCCCTCGACGTCGTCGGCGTGCATGGCGTTGGTGGTTTCACCGGCACCATCCTCATCGGCTTCTTCGGTGAAGGCACCGGTCTGCTGGCTGGTGGCGACTGGAAGCAGCTCGTCGTTCAGCTGGTCATCGCTTTCGTCGCCATCCTCTACTCCGCAGTGATCACCGCGATCATCGCCTTCGCTCTGGAGAAGACCATCGGTTGGCGCGTCACCGAAGCTCAGGAAGTCGGCGGCATCGATCTTGCCGACCAGGGCGAACGTGCTTACGATTTTGCTGGTACTGCCAGCTCCGTCCTCAAGGAGGTGAAGTGAAATGAAGCTGATCACCGCTATCATTCAGCCTCATAAGCTCGACGATGTCAAGGAGGCCCTCGCGGCCGCCGGCGTGCACGGTCTGACCGTGTCCGAGGCCAACGGCTACGGCCGCCAGCGCGGCCACACTGAGGTCTACCGTGGCGCTGAATACACTGTGGACCTGATTCCGAAGATTCGCGTTGAAGTGCTGGCCGATGACGCCGACGCCGAGACGCTGGTCGGTGTGATCATCAAGTCCGCCGGCACCGGCACCATCGGTGACGGCAAGGTGTGGGTCGCTCCGCTGGACTCCGTGGCCCGCGTGCGTACCGGTGAGACCGGTTCCGCCGCGATCTGATAACACAGACGTCCATGCCTAGAAGGGGATGGACTGCATAGGAAAGGTCCCCGCACGCCGCGAATAGAACGCCGTGCGGGGACTTTTTTGGCAATGAAAGATGAAGCAATGACTTCAGCAGTAGATGGCTTGAAACAACGATTCATGGATATGAGCCAGCCGGATGACGACGGCGTCTACCGGAATGGTGCGACCAAGCGCAAGGCTCGCACGGAACTGGCCATGCAATGCCTCACGGAGCTGTGGAATGCGGCCTGCAAGGATGTCTCTTTCCCCGTGCCCGACTCTGGCATCGGCTTCGCCGCGGTAGGCTCGCTGGCACGTGGCCAACTGGGCCCCAGCTCCGACCTCGACCTGGTCATCATCTACGAGCCTCGCACGTTGAACGACCAGCAGCTCAACGAGTTGGCCAACAAACTCTGGTACCCGCTATGGGACAGCGGTCTGGACCTCGACCACTCCATCCGCACGCGCGCCCAATGCGAGGAAGTCACCGACCATGACCTTCCCGCCGCCATGGGCTGGCTGGACGTGAAGCCCATCGCCGGTGACACCGCTCTGATCACCACCACCGCCACGTCCATCCTCGAACGCTGGCGCAAGGCCGTCCGCAAGCGCCTGCCCGAACTGCTCGACTCCGCCAAAGCCCGACTCGACGAATTCGGCCGCCTCCAATACGTCAATCAGCCCGACATCAAGGAGGCCCGTGGGGGTTTGCGCGATTCGGTGCTCGTCTCCGCGCTCGCCGCCTCATGGCTGGCCGACCGCCCGCACGGCATCTACGACGAAGCTGTGGAACGTCTGCTCGACGTACGCGACTGCATCCATCTGGTGGCCGGCAAGGATACCAACCTGATGCTGACGCCCTATCAGGCCAAAGTGGCTGCCATGCTTGGCCTTGCCGATCCGACTTGGCCCGAAAACGAGCGCGCCGCCTACTCGATCGACGATTTGCAGACGCTACTTGCCTGTATCGGTCGGCGCATCTCCTTCTCGCTCGATTCCACCGCTTCCCGCGCCGAACATTCGCTGACCCACGAAAAGCCGCGATTCGCGTTCTTCCAGATGTTCTCTCAGCGCTCTGGCGGCAAGCGCGAAGCCCCGCAATTCGACGTGGTGGCTCCCGGCGTGGCCAAGCACGAAGGCGAATTGGTGTTGGCACTCGGTGCCGAGCCTGCCAAGGATGCCAAGCTGGCGTTGCGTATGGCCGTGGCGGCCGGCGAATTCGGTCTTCCCATCAACCCGTCTACCTTGGTTAATCTGAAGCGCTGCCCGATTCACGACAACCAGTGGGATGACGAATCGCGCGAGCTGTTTATCCGTCTGCTTGCGTGCGGATCGAATCTTATGGAAGTGTGGGAGAGCATCGATTTCGTGGACATTCCGGGTCGATGGATGCCGGAATGGCTCGGCGTCCGCAACCGTCCGTCCGCCTCGGCCGCCCACCGATACACCATCGATCGGCATATGGTGGAGGTCGCGTCGCGTCTGGGGCGCGAGACACCGTCCGGTGGACGGTACGATGACGATCATTTCAAGGCATTGCTGTTGGCCGGTATCACCCATGACATCGGCAAGCGCGCGTTCGTGGCCGATCACGCCGCCGAGGGTGCCCGCCATGTGCCGGTGATTCTCAAGCGTATGGGCTACGCGTCGGACATCGTCGACTGGGCCACCGTGCTGGTGCGTGAGCATTTGACCCTATCCGAATTTGCCACGGGTAAGGACCCCTATGATCCGGCCGTGGCGGAGGAGTTGGCCGACCGTTTGCACCACGACAAGATGCTGCTGGATATGCTGTTCGACCTGACCCGGGCCGACGGCTCCTCGCTCGGTGCCACCGCCGGTGAGACCGTCACCAAGCAATACGGCTGGTCCAAGTGGCGCGAACAAATCGTCCGCGGCATGTATTCCGCCGCCCGCGCCGCGATGTAAACGGAATCGCCCAGCGCTTTGCGCGGCCGATACCTACTTCACCCATGCGTCCGAACGCACGCGCAGCCCGTTGGACAGGCCGCGCCCGCCCATGAGCACCACGTTGAACACGGCCCAGAGCACGGCGGTACGCATCAGGTCGCTCGTCAGCGCCGGCGTCACCATATTGGCCAGTATGAGTATGAGCGTCACATACACCACGGCGGTCAGCGTGCATGTGCCGGCCAGATAGCGGTAGTCGCGCGCGCCGATAAGAATGCCGTCGATTGCCATCATCCAGCCTTGCAGCGGGAAGAAGATGCCCATCGTCACCATGCCCACGGCGATCAGCGTCTGAATATGTGGCGTAGGGGAGAAGAAGTGCCCGGCGAACAGGCCGACTACCGCAAAAGCCATGCCGATTACCGCGCCGGTGACCAGCCCCGCACGCCCGGTCGCCCGCGTCAGCCGCCGCGCCTGCTGCACGCTGCCAGTGCCCAGCGTTGTGGCCACCAGCGTCTGGCCGGCGATGCCCACGGAATCCAGCATGTTCATCGCAAAATTCCAAGAGGAGTTCACGGCCTGAAACCCGGCCAACACGGCAGTACCCATGCGCGCGGCACAGGCGACCGTAGTCACCATGGCCGCACGAATCGCCAATGTGCGAATGAACAATGGCAGTCCGTCGCCCCCGGCTGCCGCAATACCGGCCAAACGAGGCCGCAGACTCGCACCATCCGCCCGGGACCACAGAATGGCGGGAATCACCAGAAACAGCCCCATGAACCACTGAGCTACCAGCGTCGCCACTCCGGAGCCGGCAATGCCCCAATTCAGCACAATAACGAACAACACATCAAGCACCGTGTTCACCACCGCGCCGCCCACCGCAGCGATCAGCGTGATACGAACCTTCTGCAATCCTCGGAAAATGCCGTTCGCCGCATATACCATCAGCATGCCTGGCGCACCCAGCACGATTGCGCGCGTATAGGTCACGGCTTGTTCCAATACTTCGCCCTGACCGCCCAGTGCCCGGCATAATGGCTCGGCAGCCGCGAACAATCCCAATCCCAGTACGGTGCCGATGCTCAAGGCCAGCCACAGGCCGTCAATGCCTGCCTGCAGTCCCTCGCGACGACGACCCGCTCCCAGCAGATGTGCCACCTGCGCAGTGGTCGAGTAGGCCAGGAATATGCATAGTCCGACTGCCGTGAGGATGATGGTGGAGCCGATTGACAGGCCGGCCAACGCCGCATCCCCGATATGGCCGACGATGGCTGTGTCGATAAGGATGAAGGTCGGTTCGGCGATGAGCTGGCCGAAGGTCGGCAGGGCCAGCGCCATGATCCGGCGGTTGGTGGAGCGGGCGTCGGTCGGGCCGTTGCTGACGTTTGTGTTTGCGCCGGCATGCGGGGTGCCGAAGCCATCGCGGTGTGTGGTATCGCCGGAACTGGTGGCTTTGGCGTCGGAAGAGTCTATGGGCACGCTCACACGCATATCACGCCTGACTGCGTTGCGCAAGCACCTGTTGTGGGCGCGGAATGTTATCCCCAGACTATCCACTAAGTTATCCCCAGTATGTGGATAACTTAGTGGATTATCCCCAGAATTATCCCCAAAATGTGGATAACTTATTTTTCTATCCACATTTACCCTCTCCGCGTGTCGCGGCGCTGACTCATGGGTGAATAAGGAATGAACCGATGCGGGCAACCGTTTCGTTTCCATACGATATCGTTCACCTGCCACGCCACATCCTATACTTGGAGGCTATGCCAGAAGGAAGTGAACACTCGTATCAGAATGGGTTCGGCGGTGGCTCGGATCGTGGCGATCGCGCGGGCCGGGGCGGCGCGCAGACGTCGGCGGCGGCCGGCGACCCGATTTTCGACCGCGTGCCCCCGCATGATGACGACGCGGAAATGGCCGTGCTCGGCGGCATGCTGATGAGTAAGGATGCCATCGGCGAGGTCTCGCAGACCATTGACGTCACCGATTTCTACCAGCCCAAGCATCAGACGATCTATAACGCGATCATCGATCTGTTTTCCGCCAGTCAGCCGGTGGACGTGGTGCTCGTGGCCAACCAGCTGTTGGCGGATGGCAACCTCGACAAGATCGGCGGCGCGGACTATCTGCACAGCCTTGTCGCATCCGTACCGACCGCCGCCAATGCCATGTACTACGCGGAGATCGTCCATCAGCGGGCCATTTTGCGCAATGTGATCGCCGCCGGCACCAAAATCGCCCAGCTTGGCTATTCCGCCGAGGGATCGCAGGCTGAGGATGTGGTTAACCTCGCCCAGTCCGAGATCTACGAGATGTCGATGGGCAAGGTGCGTCAGGACTATGCCGCCATCGGCCCGGTGGTCCACGACGCGCTCGACCAGCTGGACAAACTGCAGCAGGGCCTCGTCAACAAGGGCGTGCCGACCGGCTTCCGCGACATCGACGACGTGACCCAGGGCCTGCAGCCCGGACAGATGGCCGTCGTCGCAGGACGTCCGGCCATGGGTAAGTCCACGCTCGGCATCGACTTCGCCCGCGCCGCCGCGTTGCACCACAATATGACTTCCGTGGTCTTCAGCTTGGAGATGAGCAAGGTGGAGCTCGCTCAGCGTATTATCTCCGCCGAAACCAATATTCCGATGGCCGCCCTGCGCCGCGCCGACGACATCACCCCCGAACGCTGGAACACCCTGAACCAGTTCTGGACCAAGATGCAGAACGCGCCACTGTTCATTGACGACAGCCCGAACATGAGCCTCATGGAGATCCGTGCGAAATGCCGTCGTCTGAAGCAGACCAACGATCTGAAACTCGTAGTCATCGACTACCTGCAGCTGATGACCTCGGGCAAGGCCGTGGAATCCCGCCAGCAAGAGGTGTCCGAATTCTCCCGTGCCCTGAAGCTCTTGGCCAAGGAACTCGAAGTGCCGGTTGTGGCCCTTTCCCAGCTGAACCGTGGCCCGGAAATGCGTAACGACAAGAAACCGCAGCTCTCCGACCTGCGTGAATCCGGCTCAATCGAACAGGACGCCGACGTGGTGTTCCTGGTCCACCGCCCTGACTTCTACGACAAGGAAGACCGCCCCGGCGAGGCCGATATCATTATGGCCAAGCACCGTAACGGCCCGACCGAAACCTTCCACCTCGCCTTCCTCGGTGCCACGTCCAAATTCAAGGACATGCCGCAGGACTACAACAGCAATCAGGGGGTGTGATGATGGCAAGCAACGTTTCACGCGATGTTTCGCAAGACCAATCGTCCGTGGTGCAGACCTGCAAACCGTGGTATGCGTTCGCCACCGTGGCCGCAGGCCGCTTCGTGCGGTTTGCATCCCGCGTCACCAAACATGGCGGTTCGGCTTTGCCCGGCAAAGTCGTAGAAAAGATTGACCCCGGCTTCCTGACCCGTACGCTCGGGCAGTTGCCGCTTGGTGTGGTATTGGTGTCCGGCACGAACGGCAAGACCACCACCACCCGCATGGTCGCCTCGATGCTCTCCGATCTGGGATTGAAGGTGTTCACCAATCCGACCGGCTCGAACTTCGTGCGCGGCGTGGTCTCCGCACTGCTCACCGAAGTCACGCTCGGCGGCAAATTGGACGCGGACATCGCCGTACTTGAGCTCGATGAGGCGTACGCCGTCCACTTCGTCAAGCAGGTCAAGCCCCGTTATGCGTTGCTGCTGAACGTGATGCGCGATCAGCTTGACCGATTCGGTGAAATCGACACCACGGCCAAACTGCTCAGCCATGTGGCTGCGACGACTACCGGCACTGTGGTACTGAACCGCGAGGACCCGCGTATCGCCGCGCTCGCCGCAAAGGCCCCGGCTGACACCACAGTGCGATACTTCGGCCTCGCCGACGATTTGCGCCACTATTTCCCGTCCGATGACGACATGGCCACGACCGTGTCGGTGGAAGGTGTGGCCGGGCCGCTCTCCTCAGTCAGAACTCCTCTCAGTCCGCGAAGCGGACTGAGAGGAGCTTCCGCAGGCATGGCAGAACTTCCCGCCGACGTGACACTTACCGCCGTGGGCGACCACAAGGCCGCCTTCCAGATGGACGGTCAGGGCTACGCCACCGACGTCAAGCTTGAAGGCGTCTACAACCTGTACAACGCGGCCGCCGCGCTTGCCGTGGTACGTGCGGTGATGCAAGACAATGCCGCCGCATCCAAGGCCACCGCCGCAACCAACGCCTGCGCCGTGTCCGCCGACGAGCTCATCGCCGCCGTTTCCCGCGTCACGCCGGCTTTCGGCCGTGGCGAGGTCATCGACGTCAACGGTTCCCCGGTCGAACTGTTGCTGGTCAAGAACCCGATGGGCTTCCGCCTCTCGCTCGCCAGCTTCGACCCGACCAACGCGGACACCATGATCGCCATCAACGACGAGTATGCCGACGGCCGCGACATGAGCTGGCTATGGGACGTGGACTTCACCTCTTTGCGCGCGTCCGGTGTCGCCATGGTCTCCGGCGTGCGTGCCTGGGACATGGCATTGCGCTTGGGGCACGACCAAGTGCCAGTCGCCGATACGAACACCGACCTCGAACAGGCGGTCACCGCATTCGTCAACGCCAATCCCGGCACACGCAAGCACATCTACTGCACCTACACCGCCATGCTCAAAACCCGCGCCGTACTGGGCCGCATCACCGAAGTATGGGACGCGGGTGTGGGTAAGTAACCACTCTCCGGCGCTCGCGCGCCACCTCCCGCCTGCGGGAGGACATGGTGAGGAATAAGACTTCCCCTTAGCGGGAAGACATCGACAAGGAGAACGTGACATGGCCAGAACAATTGATGTGGTGTCCCTGTATCCCAAAGACATGAACATCTACGGCGATTCCGGCAACGTGCTGACTATCCGCCGCCGGCTGGAACTGTACGGTTACGAACCGGTCGTCCACCAGTACAATCAAGGCGACGACTGGCCCGACCAGGTGGACCTTATTCTGGGAGGCGGCGGCCAAGACACCGGCCAGAAGAAAATCATCGACGACTTCTACCATCGCGCCGACCTGTTGCGTTCGCTCGCCGCAGGCGGTACACCGATGCTGATGATCTGCGGCCTGTACCAGCTGTTCGGCGAGTACTTTGAAACCGTGGACGGCACCCGTCTGGACGGCATCGGCGTTATCGGTGCTTATACCGTGGGCCAGAACGTGCGTATGATCGGCAATCTTGTTGAGCATTCCGACCAGTTCGGCGATGTGATTGGCTACGAGAACCACTCCGGCCAGACCTTCCTGCGCGAAGGCGTTCAGCCACTCGGCACCGTCGATCAGGACGGCCGAGGCAACAATGGCGAAGACCATACCGAGGGCGCGCGCGTGCACAACGTGATCGGCACCTACATGCACGGCTCGTTGCTGCCTAAAAACCCCGCCATCAGCGATTTCCTTATCGAAACTGCCGTGACTCGTCGTTACGGTACGTTCGATACGTCCGATCAGACCCCCGAACAAGCCAAGGAGCTCGCCCGGCTCGATCAAGTAGCCACCAACGCGCGCAAGGCTGCCGCCGAACGTCCTCGGTGAATTCTCGGTGAGTCCTCGGTAAGTACCAATCAGCGAAAAAACAGCCGAAATCAGTCTGAGGGTCTAGTACATTGCCCTGTTGTTTGCGCTAGGCTTGGTGGTACGAGACATGGCACCAGGCCATGTCGGACCTCGAAGGAGGGGTATCATGGCTGATTTTGATCTTCTGGGTGATGGCCTGCGCAAGGTCCTGCTGGCGGGCATCGGCGCCCTTGCCACTGGATATGAGAAGAGCAGCGAGCTCGTCGACGAACTCGTCAAGAAGGGTGAGATTACGGTCGAGCAGGGCAAGGCGCTGAACACCGAGCTCAAGCGCAAGGTGAGCGAGACGGTGGATGACGCCAAGAAGGCCGCCGCTGAAGCCGGCGACAAAGCTGCCGCCGCAGCCGACACCAGTGCCGCCGACAAGCCCGCTGACGAGGGCAAGGCCGAGTGACCAAGCCCACACGCACTACGCCGGAATCAGAGTCGACCCCGCTTTCCAGCAGGGGCGACCCTATTCTGACGCCTGCGAAAGCCGAACGTGAGGCGGCGGCGAACCGGTCCGTCGACACGTCGGACACGCTCAAGCGGACCGTTGACAAGGCGACCCCCAGCGTATCCGATGAAACGCTGGCATTGTTCGGACGCAGGAACGATTTCGCCACACGCTACCATCTGACGCGCCGTGGCAAGATCAAACGACTGGGGCAGATCACCAGAATCGTCGAGCAATTCGGCGTGCTGCACGGCCTGACTCCGGTCAAAATGCGCCTCATGTTCGAGGCGCTCGGTCCCACGTTCGTCAAAGTGGGCCAGATTCTGTCGATGCGCTCCGAGATTCTGCCGCAAAGCTTCTGCGACGAACTCGCCAAACTGCGCGCCGACGCCGACCCAATGCCGTATTCCACGGTGTTGGATGTGCTTGCCGCCGAATACGGGCGTCCCGCTGACGAGGTGTTCGCGCATATCGATCCCAAGCCGTTGGGCTCTGCTTCACTGGCGCAAGTGCATCGTGCCACGCTGAAAACCGGCGAAGATGTGGCCATTAAAGTGCAGCGCCCGGGTGTGCGCGAAACCATGGCCCAGGACGTCTCCATCATGCGCTCCATAGCCAAGGCCGCCACTAAGGTGATTCGCACCTCACAGATCGTGGACCTGAAGGGCGTGGTCGAGGAGCTGTGGGACACCTTCGAATCGGAGACTGACTTTCTGATCGAGGCCCGCAATCTCGCCGAATTCAAGCGTTTCGCCGCCCGATTCAAATACATGGACTGCCCGACGGTGTACGCCGAACTGTGCACCGAGCATGTGGTGGTCATGGAGTACATCGACGGCATCTCCGTCTCCCACCCGGGCCAGCTCGTCGATGCTGGTTATGACTTGAAGGAGATCGGCACCAAGCTCGTCGACAATTACGCCACGCAGATTCTCGACGACGGCTTCTTCCACGCCGACCCACATCCGGGCAATATCATCATCCGGGGCGGCCAGATCGTACTTATCGACCTCGGTATGACCGGTCGGCTCGACCAGCGCACCCGTGCAGTCCTCAAAGAGATGATTTTCGCCGTCGCCAAACAGGATTCGCCAGCTCTGGCCGAGGGGCTGCTGCGATTCGCCGGCACCGAGGCCGATCCGGAGGACTACCCAGCACTGCTGGCTGATCTGGACGTGATCGTCAAGGAATTCGGCACCGTGGATCTGGCCGAACTGGACATTGCCGCCTTCCTGACCGCACTGACGCAGATGGCCGGCCGCCACAACATCGAGGTGCCCAGTACGGTGACCACCGTCGGCCGCGCGTTGGTTACGCTCGAAGGCTTGCTGGACGAGTTCATTCCTGATGTGAATATGATCGAAATCATTTCCGACCATATCGCCACGTCGAAATCGCTGAAGAACGCCACCAAAGACGAGATCAAGTCGCTGGGCGTTGAGGGGCATCAGGCTTTGCATGCCACGCTCGGCACCATGACCGAACTTAAGACCGTGGCCCGTATGCTGACCCGTGGTCAGTTGCGCGTCAACATGGAACTGGTCGGCTCCGAAGAGCCGTTCCAGTTGCTTTCGGATATGGTGAATCGTCTGACGATGGCCCTGATTGTGGTCGGTTTGTTCGTTGGCTCGTCGATTGTCTACTATGCCGGCATGAAGCCGATTATCTTCGGCATTCCGGTCATCGGCTTCATGGGCTACGTCGTGGCCTTCGCCCTCGGCGTATGGATTGTCATCGACATCTACTTAAAGGGCCGCAAAACCAAGAAGCGGTAGGGTATCGATTGATATCAGTCCAGCGGGAGGGTGGATTCGCGCTGGATAAGGCGGCAGGGTACGTAGTCGACACCGTGATGCAGGTTGCCGTCGATGGCATCGACCAAGTATCGTGCCGCACGCCGTCCGATGGTTTCGGTTTCGTTGTCGATCGAGGTCAGCGCTGGGCGTGAGCTGGAGGTCAGTACGGACCAATTGTCATGACCGATGACGGCGACGTCATCCGGGATGCGCAGCCCCTGCTGCTTGAGTACGTCAATGCAGCCGCGGGCCAGCTGATCGTTCTGGCAGACCACTGCATCGAACTTGACCCCTTGGTCGAGCAGCATGCGGGTGGCCGCACGGCCCCAGCCTTCGTCCCACTTGCCGTACCGGATTGGGCCGTCGGGTTCAATACCTAATTCGGAGAGCGTCTCGAGAGCTCCCTTGGCGCGGTCGGTGGCAGCGGTATAGGTTTCGTCGCCGCCGATAATGGCGATGTGCCGGCGGCCGCAAGAGATGAGATGGTTGACGGCCATGCGGCCGACGTCCACGTTGTCGCAGGTGACCGAGCAGTCTTTGGGGTCGGTGGAGGGGCCGTAGACGTAGACCAGTGGCACGCCCCGATCGTGGCCGAGCGTGGGGCGTGGATTGGTCTCGCGCTGCACGATGAGTAGACCGTCGACCTTGAGGGACAGCAGGTTCTCGACATGCTGACGTTCCAGCGCGGCGTCGCCACGAGCGTTGGCCAACAATACTGAGGTCGATTGGGCTCGCAACTCGTTCTCCGCGCCGATAAGAATCGGCGTGGAGAAACGGCCCTGCAGATCGGAGGTAACCAGGCCGATAGTGCCGGTGGTGCCTCGGGCCAGGGATTGGGCGAGTTTGTTGGGGGAGTAGTTGAGCTGGCGGGCGGCGTCCAGAACGCGCTGCTTGGTTTCTTCGCTGATGCGGGGGCTTGTTGTGCAGTGCCTTGGACGCAGTGGCCAAAGAGACTCCCGCCAATGCCGCCACATCCTCAAGTCGCGCTGCCCGTCCGGTTGCTGGCTGGGCCATCATGCCTCGATTCTTTGGTTCTTCAACAGTATATAGCGCATTGTTTTGCGATGAAATACAGGCCTTTCGCTGTTTGTAGTGGGTGGTTGTGGTGTGGGGTGATGCCGGCGGGTGGGTTGGAGGCATGGATGCCTCTTGCCTGTTCACCGACGCATTGCAGTTGCAGGAGCCTTGGAAGGTCGGGTCCGTGGATTTCAGGGACGCGGGCGACGGCGGGCGGGAACCGCGCGTCGCGATCGTCTTCGGGCCCGGCGCGCGCTTCCATTGCCCCGAGACCGGCTGCCCCGAGACCGCCTGTCCCGAGACCGCCTGTCCCGAGACCGCCTGTCCGGTGCATGACACGAGTGGATTGGCTACAATGTATTGGACGGTCTCGTGAGGGACCGGGCAACGAAGGAGTTGAATGGTCATGGCCGACCCGAAACATCCCCGCCACTACGACGAGGCGTTCAAACGGCAGATCGTGCGGTTGTGCGAGAACGGCAAGCCGCCTGTGGAGATCAAGACGGAGTGCGACATCTGCCATTCCACCCTGCACCGGTGGGTGCGGGGGATCCGCAACAGCGGCTCGACCAGGGCCGCCGACGACCGCACGCCCGGGCAGAGCGAGCCGCTCGCATTGCGGAAACGCAACCGTCAGTCGGAGATGGAGGTGGACGTTTCAGAACAAGCGGCGCCGGTATCCGCACGAAAGCGGGCGTGATACGGTCCGACGCCGGCCGCTGCCCGATATCGGCGCAGTGCAGGATCCTGGGCGTTGCCAGGTCGACCCACTGCTGGATGCTCGACCACCCCGAGACCGAACGGGCCGACCCCCATGAGGAGGATGTGGGACGCGTGTGGCGCGACAGCGGCAGGGTGTACGGGGCCGGGAAGATCAAGGCCGAGCTGCGCCGCGGGGGCATCGTCATGTCGCGCCGCCGCATCTGCCGGATCGTGGAGGCCGGGGGCATGGCGGGCTCGTATTCGAGGGCCCGGTACCGGCCGCATCCGGCCAGGCCGAACGACGATCCGGTCCCGAACATCTTCGGCCGCGAATTCAATGGCTACGCCCCGCGCACGTACATCGCCGCCGACCCGGCCTACGTGAGGGTCGGCGATTCATGGGCGTGCATATGCCTGCCCGGCGGCCTCGCGAACCGCGGGATCGCGGGCCACGCCGTCGGGACCGGCACGACGCGGATCTCGTGCTGGCCGCGTTCGCCGCGCTGCGCTTCCCGTTGGGCGGCATCGAGGTGTTCCGCGCCGACCGGGGCGGCGGGTTCACCGGGGAACGCGTCGGGCGCATGCTCGACGTGTTCGGCATCACGCGTTCGCTTTCCAGACCGGGCAGCCCGTGCGACAACGCGGTGGTCGAGTCCACCGACCGTCTCGTCAAGAAGGAACTCATATACGCCAACACATACACGAGCGTGGAACGGCTGCGCTCGGACCTGAACAGGTACGTGTGGTGGTACAACCACCGACGGCTCCACTCGACCCTCGGATACCTGAGCCCCGTGGAGTTCACACAACAAGGAAACACCTTCTAGAAACAATCCAACACACCGTTGCCAATCCACGTCGGTACGGTGAAGGATGACGGTCTGCCCGCAGAAGGCGACGTCGCCACCACGTGGTCCCAGGTCTCCGGTCCGGAAGGCGGTACTGCGAAGTTCGTGGACGCCTCCGCTGCCAGCACCACCGTCACCTTCAACAAGGAGGGTGACTACGTCCTGAAGCTCACCGCTTCCGATGGCGAGAAGGAAGGCTCCAAGGAAATCACCGTTCACGGCATCCCCTCTGACGGCACCGTGAACGTAGCCCCGCAGTCGAGCGCCTCTGCCAGCTACACCAACGGCTACCAGCCGAAGGACAACGCCAAGAAGGTCATCGACGGTCAGGTGGTATACACCAACACGCCGAACGAGACCTGGAACAACTGGGGCGACAACACTGGTGTGGAGCCGTGGCTGCAACTGAAGTGGGCCGGCAAGGTGCCGCTGAAGAAGGCCAAGGTTTTCTTCTGGGCCGATGGCGGTGGCGTGCCGATGGCCTCATCTTGGAAGCTCCAGTACGCTGACGCTGACGGTGACTGGCAGGATGTGAAGCTGGCTGACGGCCAGTCCTACACGGTCAACCAGAACGAAGGCAACGAAGTGAAGTTCGCCGACACCGTCGAAACCGACGAGCTGCGCGTGGTCTTCCCGAAGGGTGCCATCGTGGGTGCTTCCGAGTTCGAGGCGTACGCCATCGAGCCGGTGAGCGTGGACGAAGTCAACCGACTGGTGCAGACCGGTTCCAAGGCCGATGATTTGAAGCTGCCCTCCACCGTGAGCGCCGTATACACCGACGGTTCTCGCCGTGACCTCGCCGTCACGTGGGATAAGGTGACCGACGCTCAGCTGGCCGCCGATGCCGTATTCGATGTCAAGGGCACCGTCGCTGGTGCGCTGAGCGGTACGGTTGCACACATCGCGGCTCGTTCCGATACCGCATCGCAGACCGTGGGTAATGCGCAGCCGGTTGAGCAGACCGTCTACCAGAACGCCAAGTCCATCGACCTGCCCGCCACGGTTCCGGTGAAGTTCCCGAACGGATACAACGACGACCGCAAGGTCACGTGGAAGGATGCCGACATCAAGGCCATCGACCTGACCAAGGTTGGTGACTACGAGGTGGCTGGTACCGTCGACGACGGTTCGTCTTCCGCAGCTGCCAAGCTCACTGTCCACGTGGTTGCCGACCCGAACGGTTCCTCCACTCCTGAGCCTGAGCCTGAGCCGTTGGTCGGTTGGATTGAAGGCAAGGCGACCAAGACCACCATTTCGCCTGATTCCGAGGCGACCTGGTCACCGGCCGAAGGCAAGCTCAACGACGGCGTAGTCGTCGATGATACTTGGCCGACCACGGATGATCAGAACGTCAACGACAAGGTCTGGGGTTCTTGGGGCAAGGCAAAGGACGGCATGTACGCCCAGTACGACTTCGGTCAGTCCGTGACCGTTGACCAGAGCCGCGCCCAGTTCTGGGCCAACTTCGCTGAGACTGATGATTCGAAGGGTGGTCTGGAAGTCCCGGACGCTTGGGAGATTCAGTACCTCGCCGAGGATGGTTCTTGGAAGGATGTCGAGCCCACCGAGGATTACACCATTGTGCGTAATTCGCCGGCTTCTCGTGCGGATACCGATGCCAAAGGTTGGAGCACTGTGACCTTCAAGCCGGTCGCCACCAAGTCGCTGCGACTCGTGCTCACTCCGCACACCGGCACAGCACCTTCGGGGCCGCCGTGGCCGAGTGGGGCGTGCATAGTATTGACGGCACCGAGCCTGAACCTACCCCGGTCGACAAGACCGCGCTCAAGTCGGCTCTTGACACAGCCAACGGCCTCGATGCAAGCCGCTACACCGCCGCTTCATGGGCTGAGTTCCAGCAAATCATTGACGCTGCCCAGGCTGTGTACGACGATGCCAACGCCACCGAAGAACAGGTCGCCGAGCAGGTGACCAAGCTCGAGGACGGCCAGAAGGCGCTCGTTGCGCTCGCCACCGACGCGGCCAAAGCCGAGGCCGCTTCCGGCAAGTACACGGATAAGAGTGTCGAGGCCTTGAACAAGGCCATCGAGGCTGCGGAAGGTGTGCTCAAGGGCGATGAGGTCGGTGAGGTCACTCAGGCCACCGTCCAGGAAGCGTCCGCTTCGCTGAACAAGGCCGTCAAGGCCTTGGAAGAGAAGCCCGCCGCCGAAACGGTGAAGAAGGAGTCCCTCAAGGCTTCCATCGAGCAGGCCAAGAAGGCTGACAAGTCGAAGTACACCGAGGAGGCATGGCAGGCTCTGCAGAGCCAGATTGCCGCCGCTCAGAAGGTGTACGACGATAAGGATGCCAAGCAGGTCGACGTCGATGCCGCACAGGACGCTCTCGACAAGGCGTTCTGGGCCACGAAGCCGGAGCAGAAGCCCGGCTCCCAGCAGCCCGGCGTGACCGACACTGATAAGGATGATAAGGACAACAAGGGTGATCGTGTGCCTCCGACTGGTTCTGCGGTTTCCGTAGTTGCTGCGGTTGCCGTGCTGCTCACCGCCGCAGGCGTGACCATCCTGAAGCACCGCCAGTCCGGCGACCACGGTTCGGCCCGTCACTCGGCCTGACCCGCAACGGAGTCATTCTGCCGAGTGAGCCCCCTCGCAGAGGGGGCTCTAGCCTTTTCCTTCTACCCATCATTACTTTTTTCACTCACTCAATGAGGAGCACTATGAGTTTCCATGTATCCGTGCAATCGGTTCGCGCGGTGGCCGGTGGGCTCGTCGCCGCAACGACATTGCTGTCAGGCCTTGCCCTTGCGCCGACCGCAATGGCCGCCGATTCAGCCACCGCTGACAACGCGCCCAGCGTTGCCGGTCACGCGTATAACGAACTGCCGTATAACAATCCTGATGTCACCGTCACCCAAATCGACAATAGCGCACTGCCCAGCTACATGCGCAACCCCATCGGGCAGAACGAGGGTATTGACACCCCGAACGATCTTTCGCAGAACTACTACTCTGCAGATGCGTCCGCGCTGAGCTATGACGGCAAACTCTTCGTTTTCACTGGTCACGATGAGGCTTCGCCTGACTACGGCTCCTTCAATATGAAGGATTGGGGCGTATACGTCACCGATGAAGATGGTCTCAATCGAGGCAAATGGACACATTACAAGACCATCGCCAAGGCCGACCTATTCAGCTGGGCTACCGGTGATGGCGCATACGCTGGCCAAGTTGTGGCCGACGATAACGGCACTCCGAACGACACCTCCGATGATTGGTTCTACTACTACGTACCGGTGAAGGACAAGGCTTCTGAGGCGGCCGGACAGGACCCGTTCGCCATCGGCGTGGCTAAGTCGAAGAGTCCGCTCGGCCCGTGGAAGGATGCCATCGGTAAGCCGCTGCTCACCACATCGCAAACCCAGATTGAAACCATCGATCCGGCATTCTTTGTGGACGAGGATGGCACCGGATATTTGCACTTTGGTACTTTTGGCACCCAGCTCGCAATCAAGATGAAGAAGGACACCACAACCGGCCGCACCTCGTACACTGAGACCGAAACCAAGGCTGATGGCGCCACGCCGAACCTCCACACCATGAAGGACGCGGACAATAACGCGAATGGTCCGAAGGGCTTCTTTGAGGCGGCATGGGTGTTCCGTAAGGGTGACACCTATTACAACGTGTACGACGGTGGTAAGCCGGGCTCAGGTACAGCCACCTGCGTGGAATCGAACTACCAAGCTTGCATCCAGTACTCCACTTCTGACAGTCCGCTCGGACCGTGGAAGTATCAGGGCGTGATCGTGCCTTCCGGTTCCGCTACCACCATGCACCCCTCAGTGCTCCAGTTCGGCGACAAATGGTATGTGACCTACCACACCGGCGATAAGGAAGGCGGCACCGATTTCCGCCGTGCCGTGTGCATCGATGAAGTCGACTGGACCGCTGACGGCCAGATGACTTCCACCGCACATCCGACCAAAGCGGAGAAAACGCAACCCTCCACCAACGTAGCCCCGTACGCAAAGGTGAGCGCAACGTTCACCGAGACGCCGGCATACAAGGGCTCGGTGAACGATGGGCGTGTACTGCAAACCATTGTGGTGCCACCGAACCACTGGACCAACTACCGCTCCATTCCGCAGCCACAATCCGGCGACTCGCTGGTCTACCAATGGGATGGCACTGTGCGCGCCAACTCGTCCAAGGTTTGGTTCGATGTGGATTCCAACGCGCTGCGCGCGCCCGCTTCGTGGAAGATTCAGTACTTGGACGCGGACGGTACATGGAAAGATGTCACCAGTCCGAGCGGTTATACAACAACCACCGGCAAGGCCAACCCCAACACTGTCACGTTCGATGCAGTGACCACCACTGCTCTAAAGCTCGACATGACTGGCCAAGCTGTGGATGGAGGCTACGCCTCCGTAGCCGTGGCCGAGTGGGAAGTCGGCGCTGCTGATAGCGAATCGCCGGCAATCACTGCGCCGAAGGGCGTGACGACCGCCACCGGCACCGCGCCCACGCTGCCTGCCACCGTCGACGTGAAGTATGGAGACACGACCGTTGCTTCCCTGGTAATTTGGCGTCCGGTCGCTGCTTCTTCCTATGCCAAGGCCGGTTCGTTCAAGGCCTACGGTGTGGTTGCTGGCGTGCCCGGTGAGGCAAGCGAGCAAGGCAATGTGTCGGTGAACGTCACTGTTCAGGATGGCTACAAGCCCGCCGCCGATACCACGAAGCCGACCGTGACCGTTGCCGTCACCGCCAACGCGGGCAATAGCGAATGGCTCACTACCGCTCCGTTCGCCACCGTGCAGGCCACGGACGATATCACGCCGATTGCCAAGCTGGAGATTTCCACCGACCAAGGTAAAACCTGGATCACCATCGCGGTGAATGCCAACGCAACTATTGCCGCGCTTTCCCAGCAGGGTGATGTTGACGTGTGGGCTCGTGCCACCGATCAGACCGGTAACGTTTCCGACATCGCCAAGGCCAGTGGCAAGGTGGATTCCGCCGCGCCGACCGTGAAGGCCACTGTCGACAGGGAGGAGCGCACGCTGACCTTGACCGCTGATGACGGCACCGGTTCCGGTGTCGCATCAATTGGATACCGCATTGGCGCAGACGGTCAATGGGCCACGTACAGCAAGCCGATTGCTGCACCGAGTGCGTCGCGCGCCACCGTGTACTACCGCGCCACCGATAAGGCCGGCAACGTGTCCGCTTCGGCGAAAACCGACATTCCATCCGACACTTCCGTGCCGCTGACCGGCTACATTGAGGGCGATGCCACCGCCACCGATGTGGACGGCAAGGCATCCGGCTGGGTCAAGGGTGCCGCCGCGTTGAACGACGGCAAGATTATTCCCGATATCACCATTGCCAACGAGGATGTCTGGGGCACTTGGCCCAACACCGGTGAGATGCGCCTCGACTACGAGTGGGACCGTGAAGTGACTATCGACTCTAGCCGCGTGCAATTCACCTCGGATGATGGCGGATTGGGTATTCCGGCATCGTGGGAATTGCAGTACTGGGACGCCTTGGCGAACAACGGTGCCGGCAACTTCGTGGATATTCCCGACGCCACCTACACTGTGACCGCCAATTCACCGTCTGCTGGCTGGGCCACCGGCGATGCCAAGGGGTGGTCTGATGGCACGTGGAACACTCCGGTCAAGACTACCAAGTTGCGTATGGTTATCACGTCCGGCTCGGCTTCTCCGGCTGTTGCCGAATGGCAGGTTCATGCCATTGACGACAGTGCGCCTGAGCCGCCTGAGCCCACACCGATCGACAAGACCGAGCTCAAGCAGGCACTCGCTGACTCGCCTAAGGCTGACGATGCCTCCAAGTACACCGAGACTTCATGGGCGGAGTACGCGGCGGTATTGGATTCGGCGCAGCAGGTGTACAAGGCTGAGGATGCCACCGAAGCTGCGGTGGCGGATGCCGCAACCCAGCTGAAGCAGGCAGCGAAGAAGCTGGTGCTTGTAGCTACGGTGCAAGATCGTGCCGCGCTGGGCGCTCAGCTCGATGCCGCCGCTGCCGTGGATCGGACGAAGTGAACCGATGAATCACCGGCCGTGCTGGATTCCGCAGTCGCTACGGCGAATGCGCTGATTGGTGACGATCGGGCCACGCAGTCTGATGTGAAGGCCGCGACTGAGGCAATCAGCGATGCCATTGCGGGTCTGGTTGAGAAGAGCACCACGAAGCCTGGCCAGGGTGGCGATAAGCCCGGTTCCGGCACGGACAAGCCCAACCAAGGCAACGATTCCAACCAGAACAAGGGTGATGCCGACTCCGGCAAGCACAAGAAGATACCTGACACCGGTGCAGCCGTGCTTGGTGTTGGCATCCTCGCCGTGGTACTTGCTGTTGCGGGTGTAATCATCCTCAAGCGCCGCAAGTCCGGTACCTGCTAGTCCCACTCGCTCGGCCTAGCATCACCAAGCCCCCGCGCATGAACAGCGGGGGCTTCACTTTTGTTCAATAACAAGCATTATGTGCGCGTATGAGACTACGATGGTGGGGAATCTACGAACAGGGGCAGCAATGACGGCATACATGGACCATAAGGATCTCGCCAACGAAGTTATCGATCAGGCGCGCGCACAAGAGATTACTGATGGTGTGCATCGCGTGCTTGACCAGATTGCCGCATCGGAGTCCGCAGCCGGGCGTGCTGCCGGTTCGGTGCAATTGCTGGCTGCCACCAAGACGCGCGATGTCGGCGAGATTCTGGCGGCTATCGATGCTGGTATTCGCGTGATTGGTGAGAATCGTCCACAGGAGATTACTGTCAAGGCTGACGGTCTGGCAAAACGACTGGGGGAGCGTGGTTATTCGCTAGGCGTGATTGATGCCGCTGAGGCTGACACGGCCAATGCCGCAGCTGCAACGCATATTCCCTTCCATCTCATCGGCCAATTGCAAGCCAATAAAATCGGCAAGGTGTTGCCGGCGGTGGACACCATCGAATCGGTGGATTCCATCGAACTGGCGGAAAAGATCGCCTGCCGTGCCACCATGCGCGGCATCACGGTCGGCGTGTTGCTGGAGGTGAACGAATCCGGCGAGGAATCGAAGTCCGGCTGCGCACCCAGCCACGCCATCGACTTGGCCCAACGCATCGGTGCGATGGGCGGACTGCGCTTGCAGGGATTGATGACTATTGGTGCCCATGTGGATGATGAGCGCACGATTCGTGCGGGCTTCGCGCACCTGCGCTGCACGCGCGACCAGATTCTTGCCTCCGGTGCCGAAGGCACGGCCGACTGCACCGAACTGTCAATGGGCATGACCCACGACATGGCCTACGCCATCGAAGAAGGCTCCACCATCGTGCGCGTCGGCACCGCCATCTTCGGCGAGCGCGCCTTCATCTGATTGGAGCTATACGAAAAAACGCCGCTTGATCAATAGCCAAGCGGCGTTTTTCCGTGAGGGTTTTCGGCGTATCAATCACGCATAGATATTGCGCGGACGCATGTCTTCAGGCAGGCCGTCGAGCAGAATCGCCACAGAACCTTCCTCGAACACGGAGCGAATACCCGCGGCCAGCAGCGGTGCGCAAGACAGTACGGTCATATTCGGCAGGCGCTTCTCTTCAGGAATCGGCACGGTGCCCATAAACACGATTTCATGCGCGCCACAGTTGGCCAGTCGCTCCACGGCCGGACCGGAAAGCAAGCCATGAGTGGCGACCAAGGTCACCGACTTGGCGCCGGATTCGTTCAGGGTGCGCACGGCTTCGCAGATAGTACCGGCGGTATCGACCATGTCGTCGATGACCACGCAGTCGCGGCCGTCAACATCGCCGATAATGCCATGTGCCTCGGCATGGTTCGGACGAGTAATATCACGCTGTTTGTGGATGAACGCCAGCGGCAGATTGCCTAGCTTGGCGGCCCACTGTTCGGACACCCTGATACGGCCGGCATCCGGGGACACGATGGTGGTGTTGCCCAGATCAAGGGCGGAACGCACGTAATCGAGCAGCACCGGCATGGCGGTTAGATGATCGACCGGACCATCGAAGAAACCCTGCTCCTGAGCGGCGTGCAGATCGACCGTCATAATGCGGTCGGCACCGGCGGCGTGGAACAAATCGAAAATCAGACGGGCGGTGATGGGCTCACGACCGCGGTGCTTCTTATCCTGGCGCGAGTAGCCGAGGAAGGGCGCCACCACGGTAATCGACTTGGCGGAGGCGCGCTTCAAAGCGTCGATCATGACGAGCTGTTCCATAATCCACTTGTTGATATCGCCCGAATGACACTGCAGCACGAACACGTCCGCACCACGCACCGGTTCGGTGAAACGCACGTACATCTCGCCATTGGCAAAGTCATAGGACGTGGTTTCGAGGATTTCGGTTCCCAAGCATTCGGCCACCTTCTCAGCTAGCTCGGGGTAGGCGCGGCCCGTGACCAATACGAGTCGTTTATCCGGAGTGCCTTCAAGAATCGCCGACATGCGTTCGCATCCTTCGTTTGAGTCGCTGTGTGATTTACGCCTTAACCAGTGTACAAGCACCCCGCCGCAGCGAACGCCACGGCGGGGTGCCTATTTCGTAAGAGTGTTGAGATTGCCGAAATTACTCGGGGAACTCGACACTGACCTTATTGTCTTTGATGGTGAAGTTGCCGTACACCGAGAAAGTGCTGGAATCGTCTTCCGGCTCCCAACCATCGCTGTAACGGTACTCGTAATTCGCCGTCACGTCACCTTCGTCGGTGTTGAACGAGCTATCCGACAGGCTCACGCTGGTGACCTTCGGGTAACCGTCAATCGTCCACTTGAAGTTGCGGTATCGGCTGGAATTGGAGGTGTAGTAGCTGAACGGGCAGCCCTGCGGTTCCGCATCAGTGGAAGCAGCACATTCATCCAGCTTGCTCTTCACCGCCGTGTCGATTTCCGACGTCAACTTGTCCGTAGGCTGAGCGTCAAGAGTGCCGCTATCGGAGCTGTTGGTGCTCAGAGACACGGTCTTGGCGGTGTAATAGTCGGACTTCACCACGCCAACTTTGTAGACACCGGGGTACACCTTGAGCTGGTAGTTGCCGGTTTCGTCCGCGTCGTTGTTCACAGCGTTCTTGGGCGTTACGGTCACGCCATTGACGGTGATGCTGCCCAGCGAGCTCGGCGCATATACCGAAATGGTCTTGACCAGCGGTTCGGCGACGGTCCAGTTCTTGAAGATCAGGAACTTGCTGCCGTTGGCCACCATCTTGATGGAATCGCCGGTGACCTCCTTGCCTTCAAGCGTGTATGTCAGCTGGGCGCTCACGGTGCCATCGACATTGTTGGAGGTCTGCGAGATGCGCGCGTTGGTGATGCGCGTGTTCTCGCCCGAGGATGCCTTGCTGGTCAGCAGTGCGCGCTGGTTTGTATCCACGTGAGAATCGGCGATGGTGTTGGCCTTGTCGTAGTCGCCGGAGGAGATGGCGGCCACATAGCTGTTCGCCACACTCTTCGCGCTGAACACGGCGGAAGACAGCACGCCATACACGATACCGAACAGCACGAGGAAGCCGGCCGCGGCACCAACGATGATGCAGATTTTCTTCTGCTGCTCATTCATGGTGGTGGAGGTCGCGCCAGGTGCGGCTACCGGTGCCGCTCCGGGAGTGATGGGAGCCGCGGTTGCGAATGCGGTACCTGGGGCACCGGGGGTTGCAGGAGCGGCCGGGGCACCCGGGGCAGCGGGCGCGGGTACACCGACACCGGCAACAGGAGGCTGGCCGGCGGACGTCGGCGTGACGTTGACGTGAGGCTGCGCAGCGTTTGCGCCCGTACCCATACCGGCGCGCGGCGTGCCCCACGTGGGCCACTTGCCGACCATTGCGCCGCTGGCATAGATGTAGTCGGCCACAGGCTGAGGCGTGGCACGCACAGTGCCGCCTACAAGCAGGGTCCACAGTCCCGGCATGGAAACCACCACGGTCGGGCCGAACGTCAGCGCAACGACCTCAACCAGGAATGCCCACAGGCCCATGACCAGGAAGTACCACATGGCAGGTCCGATGGTCTGAACTTGCGTGACGGAGGTGCGGTCGCCCATAGTGCCCATCAGCAGCGTGGCAATCGCCCAGAACACCATGATGGCGATCGGGGCTTTCCAGCAGTGCTGCCAGCCCATGTAGGCACGGTCGTACAGGTTGCGTGCGGAGACGCGCAATGCCGTGTAGAAGGTGAGGACCAGGAACACGGCGAACAGGATCCAAATAGGCCATACGGTAAAGCTGAGGTTGATGCTGAACAGGCTGAGATCCTGCGGCAGCTGACCGGACTCGGTCAGTGTAATGGCACCGAAGGTTCCCCAGGTGAAGAAGAACTCGCCGATCATCAGCAGTGTGACCGGGAACGTCAGTATCAGGATTCCCTGACCTGAGGAGAATGACACGGCAGACAGGGCCACCAAGCCGACGATGAAGAGCAAAGCCAGCTGGAAGCTCAAGACGCTGACCACCGTGCGCGTGTATCCGCGAACGCGGTGTGCCCACTGCCAAGTAGCTCCGAACACGTTCTTGGAATCGGGAGCATATTGGGCCAGTGCATAGCCGGCCAGAGCACCGAGTGCGGAGAGCAGGTAGGCCATAAAGAACGTACGCACTGTGGCACCGGTTACCTTGGCCACGATGGCGGTGCCACTGGCGAGTGGTGCCGCAGCGATGGCCGCAAGCAGCGTGATGACCACGGCCGGCAGCAATCCGGTGATAAAGCCGGAGATCAGGCCGGTGAACTTGAATCGAATGCTCTTGGAACGGGCCAGCATGAATGCGCCGAATGCGGTGCCGATCAGCAATGCCAGGCCGGTGAGTCCCAGTGGGTACGACATCATGTTGCTGGCGTCCATGCTGGAGGATGAGAGGTCGACGATGTCGAAATGAATACCGCCAGACAGGCCCATGACCAACGACAAGAACAGGTAGTGGAAGAAGTTCATGCCGTTGCCGGTGATGAACATGCTGCCAATGGCTTGGTTCAGTGTTGAATCGGCCCCGAGGCTGGGCGCTGCGGTGCTCATGGAATTCATTGCGATTGCAGGGAAAATCGAAAGCACCAAAGCGGCTGCCGTACCGATGACGGCCGCAATGCCGATGGTCTGCATGTTGGGGGCGCCGAACAGTTCCTTGACCAGCGGGCTGGAAGAGATGGGTTGTACCGGAGCGGCGGGAGCCGGCGATGGGCCGAGCTGCCCTGGGTTCGGCATGGCCGTGGTCGGTGCGGTGAATGCCGGTCCGCCTGCGGGCTGGGCCTGCGGCTGTGCAGCGGGCTGAGGCGTCGGCTGCCCTGCTGCTGCGCCGGGCAACGGAATCGATGGTGCGGGAGCCGCGGGCTGTGCGGCCGTGGGAACGGCACCGGTGGGTCGACCGGGCGTGGGTGCGGCGGGCGTCGCTGCTGCTGGAGCTGACGCCGCGGCAAGATGGTTGCCGCAGGAAGCGCAGAATTGCGCTCCTTCGCGCACAGCTGCTCCACAATTAGGACAGAACATATCGTCCCCCTTCTTTTGATACTTCTTCGAGCACTATCGTACCCGCAAAATCAGCGCCATGACCATAGGGGCGAGGCTCGAAATGGACAATGCTGGGTGATGATGCGCGGGGGCTTGGTCGTGCGGGTTGACTGCGCGGGCTTGGCCAAAACGGTGGGCATCGCGAAACCGGCAAGAATATGGCCATACCCTGTCCCGCCTTATATATAGACTGTCCAAGTTGCCCGAAGATGCGGTGCCGGTTTGGTGCTGCGTCATGGGCTAACACGCATACACACTCCTGCCACGGAACGTCCGTGGCCGAATAGTCCGAAGGAGGTGGGTGATGTCTGCGCACAAGTACGAACTGATGTTCATCGCCGATCCTGAGCTGGATGAGCGCGGTCTGAAGAAGCTGACCGAGCAGTATCTGGAACTCGTCACCAAGGAAGGCGGCTCTTTCGACGAGCCCGATTACTGGGGCCGTCGCAAGCTCGCCTATGAGATTGCCGGTAAGACCGAAGGCAACTACGTCGTGGTGAAGTACACCGCCGAGCCCGCTACCAGCGATGAGCTCGACCGTGTTCTGAACCTCAACGAATCCGTGATCCGTACGAAGATTCTTCGTAAGGGCTGAATCAAGCGTTTAGTCAGCTGAACAACTGGTATTCAAGGTAAGTAAGAAGGACCGTTATGGCAGGCGAAACCGTCATCACCATCGTGGGCAACCTCACTGCGGACCCCGAGCTGCGCACTATTGGCAGCGGCGCGACCGTGGCGAGCTTCACGATTGCTTCCACCCCGCGAACCTGGAATCGTCAGACCAACCAGTTCGAGGATGGTCAGGCGCTGTTCATGAGGTGCTCCGCTTGGCGTGATCTGGCCGACCACTGCGCCCAGTCCCTGAAGAAGGGCATGCGCGTGATTGCCACCGGTCGCCTCCAGCAGCGTTCCTATCAGGCACAGGATGGTTCCCAGCGAACCGTCGTGGAGATGCAGCTCGATGAAATCGGGCCCTCCCTGCGCTACGCCACCGCACAGGTGACTCGCCAGTCGTCCGGTCAGGGCGGCTTCCAAGGTCGTTCCGGTGGTTTCCAGGGCGGTCAGCAGCCCAATCAGGGCTATGGCAACCAGGGCGGTTACAACGGTGGCTATCAGGGTGGTGGCGCTGGATACTCCCAGCAGTCTGCCGCTCCCGCCAACCCGTCCGCTCCTGCGGTCGACCCGTGGAGTAATGCCGGTGCATCTGATGCCGGTAGCTTCTCCACGTTCGGCGCTTCCTCCGATTTCGGCGGCGGCGATTCCGACCCGGAGTTCTGATCAGTACTTACCTCCCCGCTGCCAGCAGCAATCAATATCAAGATTTATAAGGAGAACATCATGTCACGTAAGAGGCCGCAACCGCCGGTCAAGCCGTTCAAGAAGAAGCCGAACCCGCTGAAGGCCGCCAAGGTCACCGAGATCGATTACAAGGACGTTGCGCTGCTGCGTAAGTTCATTTCCGATCGCGGCAAGATCCGTTCCCGTCGTATCACCGGCGTGACCGTGCAGGAGCAGCGTGAGCTGTCCAAGGCGATCAAGAACGCCCGCGAGATGGCCCTGCTGCCGTACGCCACCTCGGGTCGCTGAGTTAGGGAGGCTTTGAACAATGGCTGAAACCAAGGTTATTCTCACCAAGACCGTGGCCAACCTGGGCCACTCCGGTGACGTTGTCGACGTGAAGTCCGGCTACGCCCGCAACTACCTGTTCCCGCAGGGCCTCGCTTTCGCGTGGACCAAGGGTGCTGAGGCTCAGATCACCGCTATGAAGCGCGCTCGTCTGGCCAAGGCCGTCGCTACCCGCGAGGACGCCGTCGCCGCTAAGGCCGCCATCGAGGGCACTACCGTCGAGATCGCCGCCAAGGTGTCCGAGTCCGGCAAGCTGTTCGGTGGTATCTCCAACGAGGCCATCGCCATCGCTCTGTCCGACAAGGCCGCGGTGAACCCGAAGGCCATCGAGGTCGAGACCATCAAGACCACCGGCGATTTCCCCGCCAAGGTGGCCCTCCATCCGGAGATCACCGCTTCCTTCTTCGTGAAGGTCGTGGCCGAGTGAGTCATTCCGGCCTAGTGCTGGAATCACACAGACCAAGAGTCTGAGCTTAAGCATCAACCCCTGTGCGGTTCGCGCCGCATGGGGGATTTTTGTATTAGCAAAAACGCCGGAAATAGGCGCGACACGCCGAGAGTTGCATTCGCTTCAAATCTGAGTATATTTATCACCTGTTGCAAGGAACACTTCAACATCTAACCAGCCCCTGTAGCTCAGTTGGTTAGAGCAGCTGACTCTTAATCAGCGTGTCCAGGGTTCGAATCCCTGCGGGGGCACAGACAACCGGAATCGAAAGATTCCGGTTTTTGTTTTTTCTAGCATCGGTCCGTAGCTGGTGCGGAAAGGCCGTCTTCGCGCGTGACGGCCGGACGTGTAAGGAGCGGCGTCATGTCTCAGGAATTCACGTTCACCGTATTCGACCCCGAAGGCATGCACGCCCGCCCAGCTGGCCGGTTGGTTGCCAAAGCGCGGGAATATGAATCGAGCATCACCGTTGCCTACGGTGGAAAATCCGTGGATGCCAAGCGTATCTTCGGTGTTATGAGACTTGATGTTCAACAAGGTGACGAGGTTACGGTTCGGGTGCAGGGCAACGATGAAGCTGTCGCTGCCGCAGAGTTCGAGCGATTCCTCAAGGAGCACCTGTAATGAGAACGATACAGGGCGTCGGCGTATCCGCTGGCATTGCTATCGGCACGGTCCGCGTGCTCGCCGCCGTAGATCATGCTGTAGAACGCCTCGTAATCGACGATCCGCAGGCTGAGATGGATCGATTCCGCGCGGCCCGTGACATGGTCGTCGCTCAGCTCAAGCAACTGCGTGACAACGTCACCGCCGAGTTCGGCGAAAACAAGGCCGAACTGTTCAACGCCCATCGGCTTATGCTCCAGGACCCTGACTATGCGGAATGTGTCGAAGGTTTGATTGCGCAAGACAAGGCGAACGCCGAATTCGCGGTGAAGGGCGCCGCCGAACAGTTCGCCGCCATGTTCGCTGCGATGGATAGCTCGACCATGCAGGCTCGAGCCGCTGATGTCAAGGATGTTTCTCGCCGCGTGATGAACGTGCTGCAAGGCAAACGCGATAGCACGGCGCAGGATGGCAGTGTACAAGGCGATGCTGTGCAGAACGGTACTGTGCAGAACGGGATTGCACAGAACGGCGAAAGCCACATCATCTTCGCCCAAGATCTTGCTCCCAGCGAGACCGCGCAGTTCGACCGTGCTAAGGTTTTGGGCCTCGTGACCGCCAAGGGCTCAGCGAACTCGCACACCGCGATTCTGGCGCGCACGATGGGCCTGCCCGCCATCACCGGTATCGGCGACGCCTTCGACCCGACTGATGACGGTCACGTTGCCGTAATCGACGGCGCCAGCGGTGCGGTGTTCGTTGACCCGGACGAGGCCACGCTGACCGAGTGCCAGCGCAGGAAGGCCGAAGCTGAGGAACACCTGAGCCTACTGCGGAAGCTCAAAGGCAAGCCCACCGAAACCAAGTCCGGTCAGCGGGTCCACCTGTACGCCAACATCAGCCGTCCCTCTGACGTAGCCGCCATGCTGGCCAACGATGCTGAGGGCATCGGCTTGTTCCGCAGTGAGTTCCTGTATCTGGAACGCGAGGACTGGCCGACTGAGGAATTTCAGTTCGATGCATACAGACAAGTCGCACAGGAGATGGGCGGCCGTCCGGTCATCATCCGCACACTCGACATCGGCGCGGACAAACAGGTCGACTACTTCAGTCTGGACCACGAGGATAACCCCGCGCTTGGTTACCGGGCAATCCGCATCTGCCTGACCCGCCCGGAGATTTTCAAAGTCCAGTTACGCGCATTATTGCGCGCCTCAGCATACGGCAACATCGCCATTATGCTGCCCATGATCACCTCGGTGCAGGAGGTGCGCGACGCCAAGCGGATTCTTGAAGAAGCCAAAAGCGAGCTGCGCGGCGAGCACACCGACTTCAACGAGAGTATCCAGATCGGCGTCATGATCGAGACGCCTGCGTCGGTCATTATGGCCGACGAGCTGGCCGCCGAAGTCGATTTCTTCTCCATCGGCACCAACGACCTGACCCAGTACACGCTGGCCTGTGACCGTCAGAACCCGAGTCTCGAACGCTTTGCCGACCCGCATTCACCAGCTGTGCTGCGCATGATCCAGATGACTATCGAGGCTGCCCATCGTCATGGCATCTGGTGCGGCATCTGCGGCGAGCTCGGCACAGACCTGAGCCTGACCGATACGTTCCTGCGCCTAGGAATCGACGAACTGTCCGTCTCGCCCACCAGCGTCCTACCCCTGCGCAACGTCATTCGCAACCACTGAGATTCAAGGTCGCTTCGGCTGATTCCGGTGGCTTTTTGGGCATTGCATTCGGCTGGACATTCGACATCGCGTCCTGCCGGCATTTCGTCGTGGGGCAAAGTGTACAATCGCCACGTTTGCTTTCGCGCCCAGCGTAAATCGCGTCGCCGGCTCCGCGAACGGATTTCCAATCACACAGAATGCCGTGAACAGTCAGCCATGCCTGTTGCGCGGCGAAGAGAAAAGAAGAAGCAGTGGAATACTCTCTCTTTACCAAGCTGGCCGCCGAGTTCTTCGGCACCGCCATTCTGATGATCTTCGGCAACGGCTCCGTGGCCAACGTCGAGCTCAAGAACACCAAGGGTCACCACGCCGGCTGGCTGAACATCGCCATGGGCTACGGCTTCGGCGTCATGTTCCCGGTGCTTATGTTCGGTAGCGTCTCCGGCGCGCACATCAACCCGGCCATGACCATCGCCCAGGCCGTCAACGGCCTGTTCCCGTGGAGCGATGTGCTGCCGTACATCGTCGCCCAGCTGCTCGGCGCCCTGCTCGGCCAGTTCATCGTCTACCTGACCTACTACCCGCACTACAAGGAGACCGAGGACGCCGACGCCATCCTCGGCACCTTCTGCACCACCGACGCGGACAACCAGAAGGTCAACTACTTCCTCAACGAGATGTTCGGCACCCTGGTGCTCGTCTTCGGCGCCCTGTGCTGCCTGTCCCTGGCTTGGGGCAAGCAGGATTACGCCGCCGCCTCCATCGTCGTCGGCTTCATTGTGTGGGGCCTCGTGACCTCCATGGGTGGCCCGACCGGCCCTGGCCTGAACCCGGCCCGCGACCTCATGCCGCGTCTGCTGCACGCCATCCTGCCGATTCCGCACAAGGGCTCCTCCCGCTGGGGCGAGGCCTGGATCCCGGTCGTGGCCCCGATCGTCGGCGCCATTATCGGCGCTTGGCTGTTCGTGTTCTTCTTCGCCAGCTGATTCGTTGATTGATTCATATATGCAAATGGCCTCCGCTCGTTTTGGGCGGAGGCCATTGTCGTTGAATCAGGTAAACGCAGAGACTACTGCTCCAGGAACACCTGCGGGGCCTTCATGAAGTTCGTGGCGCAGTGTTCGCCGCAGAAGTAGTAGGACTTGCCCTCATACTCGCGCGTGATCGCATCGGCGTTCACCGCCACGGTCATGCCGCACACCGGGTCGATGGCGGTTTCGCCGTCGGCCGGGGTGGCGTGGTGCATGTGCATTCCCATGTCCATAGTGTTCTCCTTGTTGGTTGGATTATTGGATTGGTCAGATACGTGATTGGTTTGATTCAGCGTGGTGCGGTCGTCGATGATGACGGTCGGCTCGTGAGGCGCGTTGGATGTGGCGGAGCCGGTGATGTTGGCGGCGTTGGCTGATTCGGCCGATCCGGCTGATTCGACATCCGCCGTGCTGCTGCCCGAGCCAGCGGTGCTATCGGCAGCACCCACGTTGATGTTCGTGCCATGCAGCCGGTTCGCGTTCAGCACCAGGCACACTGAGCTCAACGCCATCGCCAGACCCGCGATCATCGGGATCAACAGCCAGCCGGTGAACGGGTAGAGCACGCCGGCGGCCACCGGAATGCCGATGACGTTGTAGCCGAACGCCCACCCCAGATTCTCGCGGATGTTGCGCATCGTGGCATTGGACAGGTTGATGGTCTTGATGACGCCGCGCAAGTCGCCGCTCATCAAGGTCACGTCCGCCGACTGCATCGCCACGTCCGTGCCGGTGCCGATGGCGATGCCGAGATCCGCCTGGGCCAGCGCGGGGGCGTCGTTGATGCCGTCGCCCACCATCGCAATCAGAGTGCGGGATTGCGCGGCCGTGCGGGAGGTGCCGTACGCGGACTTGGCGGCGGCCTCGTCGCGTTCGCGCTGCAGTTTGGCGATCCAGCAGGCCTTGCCGTCCGGCTTGACCTCGCAGATCACCGTATCGATGCCGACTTCGCGGGCGATGCGCCCGGCGACCTCGGCCTTGTCGCCCGACAGCATCACCGTGCGGATGCCGCGTGCGCGCAACGCCGCGATGGCCTCACGCGAGCCTTCCTTGACTGTGTCCTGCTCGTAGCTCGGCTTGTCCCAGTCGGCGGCCGCGTCCACCACGCCGCGCGTGATGGTGCCGGTCTTGTCGAACACCACGGTGCCGATGCGACGCGCCTGTTCCAGCGCCTTGGCACTGGTGACCAGCACGCCGTTGGTGGCGCCCAAGCCCAGCGAGACCGTCACCGACAGCGGCGTGGCCAGTCCCAGCGCGCACGGGCAGGCGATGATCAGCACGCTGACCGCGGTGACCAGCGCGTGCGCCAGTTGCGGCGCCGGGCCCAGTGACACCCAGATGGCGAACGTCCAGATGGCGATGATCATCACCGCCGGCACGAAATACCGGGCGATCTTATCGGCCAGTTGCTGCACCGGCGCCTTGGTCGCCTGGGCGCGGGCCACCATCGCCGCGATCTGCGAGAGTACCGTGTCCGCGCCGACCTGGGTGGCGCGCATCACGCAGTCGCCCTTGAGCAGCACGGTGGCCCCGGTCACCGGGTCGCCTGCGGTTTTGGAAACCGGCTTGGATTCGCCGGTGATCATCGATTCGTCGATACGCGCCTCGCCGGCCACGATCACGCCGTCCGTGGGCACGCGCTCGCCGTTCTTGACGATCAGCAGGTCGCCGGTGACGATGGCGTCGATGTCGGTGTCGGTGAAGTTCGCCGGATTGCGCCATTCGATATGGTCTGCATTGTCCGCGGAAGTCCCGTTGAGTTTATGCGCGGTGCGCGGGCGCAGTTTGATAAGCGACTGCACCGCCTTGCCGGTGCCTTCGCGGGCCTTGGTCTCCAGCAGGCGGCCGACCAGCACCAAGGTGATGACCACGCCAACCGATTCGAAATACGGTTCGCGCGAGCCTTCCGGGAACACCCACGGGGCGATGCAGGTCACCAGCGAATACAGGTAGGCAGCCGAAGTGCCCAGTGAGACCAGCGAGTTCATGTCGGGGGAGCGATGCGCCAACGCGGGGAAGCCGACCGTATGAATCGGACGCCCGCAGTAGAACATCACCGGCGTGATCAGGATGGCCTGCAACCACGGGTTCACCATCCAATGCGGCACCAGCGCGGGATTGGCCATATGCAGCATGGCGACGGCGAATACCGGCAACGTCAGTACCGCGCCCACAATCACCAGCTTCGTCAGCGCCCTGATCTCATTGGCGCGTTCAGCCGCCTCCCGGCGCTCCCCCTCCGCCGCATCCACGGCGGCAGGTGCCGTATACGAAGCATCAGGATGAGGAAGGGGCGTGTTCTCATCCGAGCCGTCCTCTCCCTCAACCCTCAACAACCCATGCACCATATTCATGCCGCACGCAAACGGATACCCGCCCGCCGGCAACGCCGGCAGTTTCACGTCGGAGGTGGCGTTGCCCGGCAGCATGGCGTCAAGTCCCAGATCAGCAAACACCACATGCGAGGTGCATTCGCCGGTCTCCTGCCGGTCGAAGGTCAGTGTGATCGGCGTACCCGCACGCATGCTCACCACGGCGGGGGAGTACCCGCCCTTGACGGTGATCGTCGCGGATTGGCGTTCGCCGGAAACGTCCATGGCCCCGGCCGTTGCCTTCTGCGTTCCGAAGAAGAACCGCAGGACCAGCCATGTCAATGCGGCCGCCACTATCAGCGCCGCGACGGTCGAGAAGATGCTGAACTCCATAACTGTTCCTTCCCACTCCTAATGTACTGGACAACAGTGTATACTCTATACCCCTAGAGGGTATATAATGGAGTGTGTTCAGCTGACGGATAAGTATCAGGGGGTTTGCGATGCATGGTTATGACGAAGACAAGGCCAAGGTCATCGCACGATTACGCCGTATCGAAGGGCAGGTGCGCGCCATCACACAGATGGTGGAGGATGACAAATACTGCATCGATATTCTGACACAGATCTCGGCGTCGAACTCGGCGCTGAAATCCGTGGCGTTATTGCTGCTGGACGATCATCTCAACCATTGCGTGCGGCAGGCGTCGGTCCAGGGCGGCGAGGTGGCCGATGAAAAACTTGTGGAGGCTTCCGCGGCCATTGCGCGTCTCGTCAAATCGTGACGAGTTTTACCGTCATTCACCATCGATGACATACTGGGTACCATGTTTGAGCAAATAGGAACCGTGATTATCGTCATCGTCGTGCTAGTGGTTGGTGCGGGGCTTGGCCTCGTCGCCGGCTTCGTGCTGGGGCGTCATAAGGGTCAGGAGATGGCTCGAGGCGTCAAAAGCGAGGAGCTGGAGGAGGCCAAGACCTCGCTGGAGAATGCGCGATTCGAGAATGCTGAGCTTAGCGCTCGCAATGCTGCCGCACAGGCTCAGATTGAAGGCGTGAACCAGCAATTGGCTTTCGCCAAGTCACAACTTGCCCAGGCGCAGCAGGCTGAGCAGATTCGCATTCAGCAGGAACGTGAGCGTGCAGCTGCGGAGGCAGAACGGAAGCGTCAGGCGGATGCTCAGGCCGCCGAGGCCAAGCGTGCTGAACAGGAAGCACGTTTGAAAGAACAGAGCAAGGTGCTCGAGGCGCTTGCGCCAGTGGCCAAGAATCTTGATACCTTGCAGAACAAGGTCACGCAGATCGAAGAGGGCCGCAAGAGGGAAATGGGCGCATTGGGAGCCCAACTCAAGGGGCTCAACGATCAGCAGGCCCGTTTGGACAAGGAAACCAGTTCCCTGTCCGCCGCATTGCGCAACAACAAGGTGCGTGGTGCGTGGGGCGAGGCCCAGCTCAAGAACATTGTCGAGTCCGCCGGATTGCTGGAACATGTCGATTTCGATACCCAGGTGGTGGTCACGGATGCCGATGGACGTACGTTGCGCCCAGATATGATCGTGCATCTGCCGGGAGGCAAGACCATTCCGATTGATGCCAAAGTGCCTTATGCCGATTACCAGCGTGCCTGCGAAATCCCGGACACTGCCAGCCCCGAGGATATTGCCCGCCGCGATGATTTGCTGCGGTCCCATGCCAAGGCGTTGCGCGAGCATGTACGTGCTCTCGGCGAAAAGGCCTATTGGAATGCCTTTGATGTAGCACCTGATTTTGTGGTGGCCTTCATCCCCAATGAGGCACTACTGCAGGCCGCGCTCGAAGCCGATCCCACACTGATGGATGATGCGTTCTCTCGCAAAGTGGCGCTCACCTCGCCGGTCACGCTGTGGGCCGTGCTGAAATCCGTGGCCTATGCCTGGCAGCAGCAGTCGCTCACCGATGACGCCAAGCAGCTGTTCGATTTGTCCCGAGAACTGTACGAACGGTTCTCCACGTTGGGTGATTATGCCATCAAATTGGGCACCCAGATTACTAAGACGGTCAGCGCCTACAACAAGTTCGCGTCCAGCTTGGAACGCCGTGTGTTACCCACCGCTCGCAAGCTGCAAAAAATCGAACCGACCGAGATCATCGAGGAAGTACCGATCATCGAATCAGATAAAGGCAATGTGAGCGAACTGTCCGCCCCTGAAGTGGTGCCGGCCGATGAAGGTGATACTCATCTGACTGCCTCAGGCGATAGTCTGGAGTCATGACTGAATCTGGATTCCGCCCCACTGGTACCCCGGGCCTTGCCGTCGCGAAGAGCCATAATGACTTTGCCATGCTGGAGCCGCGTGAACAGCTAGCCACCTTGCTGAAGGAGCATGTGGTGGGCCGTCCGTTCTCCGAACTTGCCGCGGTGACTTTCGACCACCGTGCCGCCACTGTCATGGGCCATGTACTGATTGACGCTTTGGAAGATGCGGACTATTCGGTTGATGACTTCGATGCTGTTGGTGCCTTGACCGCAGCATCTGTGCCCATGGTGTCTGCCATGATCCAGGCCGCCGCCTCTCGTGGCGAGGACCTAGATGGATTCGTGATGGACTTCGTCTACCCGTCCATCAAGGGCCCCTCCATCGAAGGCCGCCGTGTGGTGCTGTTGGATGCTTGGCTGTCCGAAAAGTCGTACGTGCAGACCAGCTCGCTGGTCACCCTGCGCAACGGCAATGAGCTGAGCCTCGACTTTGGCATAGTGGAGCAGCTGGGTGCCAAGGTCGTGGCCATCGCCTCGCTGGTCGGTGGCGGTGCCAAAGGCATCAATGTGGTCAACCCCTCCACCGGCGACGAGCAAACGCTCCCCTTCATCCAGGTCTTCGACGAATCCGAACTGCGGTAAATCCACCTTTGACTTCCCTCGCATAAAGTCAGCCGGGCTGAGCAGCGAAGCTGACTAAGAGGAACCGGTGAATAGCGTTATCGAGGAGAAAGATTGCACGCACCCAACCAGATTTCTTTGGCTGCCAAGGCTTCAGGTGAACCGGAATTCCGTGAAATCGGCCTTGGGCCGTGGTCTGAGACCCATCCCGGTGAGCCTCGTCCCGATGATCCGACTTCTTCGAATTATGACGGTCGTTTCGACTCGGTGCTGTTGAACGACGGAGACCGCCGCAACGTATTGGACCGTTACCGCTACTGGACCGTTGCTGCCATTAAGGCCGATCTTGACGCTCGAGGGCGTCACGACTTCGAAGTTGCGGTGGAAAACTGGACCCACGATTTTAACATCGGTTCCATGGTCCGCACCGCTAATGCCTTCCAGGCCAAGCGCGTACACATTGTCGGTCCACATAAGTGGAATCGCAAGGGCGCGTTGATGACCGAACTGTACCAGCACGTCGAACACCACCCCTCCATCGCCGAACTGGTGGAAAGCTGGCATCATCGCATCGCCGGTGAAATCGCCTATGAACGAGCCAAGGCCGGTGCCGCCGCCATCCATGCGCATGATGTGGCTGTGGATGGAGACAACAAGCACCTTCATGAGCTGCTGGCCGAAATCGATGCTTGTGATGCGCGCATCAAGGAGCTTCAAGCCGCCCGCGTCATCGCCCTCGACATTATTCCCGGCGCAGTGCCGATGGAAACCTATACCTTCCCCAAGCGGTGCCTGCTGCTCTTCGGTGCAGAAGGCCCCGGATTGAGCGACAAGGCTCTCGCATTGGCCGACGATGTGGTCTACATCTCTCAATTCGGTTCTGTGCGTTCCATTAATGCAGGCGCTGCGGCGGCCGTGGCCATGCACGCATGGATTGCCCAACACGCCGTATCAGGCGTGTAGCCATGCGCCGACAATCCTGCCGCATGGATCGGCGGTCTCATCGCCACCAGAAAAAGCGGATATCAAATAATGGCCCGAGTGCCTGCCCTGTTGAATATGGTCTCAAAGGGTAGGAAAATGCGGTTTCCCGACAACTGCGTGTCACATACGGCTCATATAGTTATGGCCATGCCAACATTTTCACGCGAAGAAATCGTGCATTTGGGCGATCTGGCCCGAATCGCGCTCACCGATGAGGAAATCACCCGTCTGCAGGGCGAACTGAACGTCATCGCAGACTCCATCAACAAGGTCCAGGAAGTCGCCTCCGACGATGTGCCGTCGACCGCCAACCCGGTTCCGCTGGAAGCCTATCTGCGCCCGGACGTCGCCGAAACCCCGCTCACGCAGGAAGAGGCGCTCGCCGGTGGCCCGAAGACCGAGGCCGGCATGTTCGTGGCACCGCGAATCCTGGGAAGCGAGGAGTAATCGATGAGCAACGAAACCGCAACTCTCGTCAAACTGTCTGCTGCCGAGCAGGCCGCTGCCATCAAGAAGGGCGACGTCACCTCTCGTGAGCTCGTCGAAGCCCACCTCAAGGTGATCGAGGCTGCCGAGCCGTCCATCAAGGCCTTCCTGAAGGTTTCCGGCGATGTGGCTCTCGAGCAGGCCGACGCCTTCGACGCCAAGTCCGCCGAAGACAAGGCCGCCCTGCCTGAGCTGGCTGGTGTGCCGATCGCCATCAAGGACATGATCGTCACCAAGGGCATTGAGACCACCGCCGCCTCCAAGATCCTCGAGGGCTGGGTGCCGCCGTACGACGCCACCGTCATCGAAAAGCTCAAGGCCGCCGGCATGCCGATTCTCGGCAAGACCAACCTCGACGAATTCGCCCAGGGCTCCTCCACCGAGCACTCCGCCTACCAGACCACCCACAACCCGTGGGATACCGAGCGCGTGCCCGGCGGTTCCGGTGGTGGCTCCGCCTCCGCGGTCGCCGCATTCGAGGCCCCGATCGCCCTCGGCACCGACACCGGTGGCTCGATTCGCCAGCCCGGCGCCCTGACCGGCACCGTGGGCGTCAAACCCACCTACGGCGGCGTCTCCCGTTTCGGAGCCATCGCCATGGCCTCCTCGCTCGACCAGATCGGCCCGGTCTCCCGCACCGTGCTCGACTCCGCACTGCTGCAGAAGATCATCGGTGGCCACGACAAGCGTGACTCCACCTCCATCCCCGAAGGCCCGCGCCCGATGGTCGCCGCCGCCCGCGAAGGCGCCAAGCGTGATCTGAAGGGTATGAAGGTCGGCCTCATCAAGGAACTCGGCGGCGACGGCTTCCAGCCCGGCGTCGAGGCCCGCTTCAACGAGGCCGTTGACAAGCTCAAGGAGATGGGTGCCGAGGTCGTTGAGGTCTCGGTTCCGCACATCGGCTACTCGCTGGGCGCCTACTACATCATCATGCCGTCCGAGGTCAGCTCCAACCTGGCCCGTTACGATGGCATGCGCTACGGCCTGCGCGTGATGCCGCCGACCGGCGTGCCGCAGACCGCCGCCAACATGATGGCCTACACCCGTGAGGCCGGCTTCGGCGACGAGGTCAAGCGCCGTATCATCCTCGGCACCTACGCCCTGTCCGCCGGCTACTACGACGCCTGGTACGGCTCGGCTCAGAAGGTCCGCACGCTGATTATCGAAGACTTCAAGAAGGCCTTCGAACAGGTCGACGTGCTCGTGGCCCCCACCAGCCCGTCCACCGCCTTCAAGTTCGGCGAGAAGATGGACGACCCGCTGGCCATGTACATGAACGACATCGCCACCATTCCGGCCAACCTCGCCGGCGTGCCTGCCATGTCCATCCCGGCCGGCCTGTCTGACGACGGCCTGCCCGTCGGCTTCCAGTTCATCGCCCCGCAGCAGCGCGACGAAGTCATGTACAAGCCGGCTGCGGCCCTCGAAGCCGCGCTGGAAGACAGCTGGAACGGCCCGATCTGGAACGACCTCAAGACCCCGTGGCTTGACGGTCTGGGCAAGTGAGCATCGGAAGGAAAGAAACAACATCATGGCTGAAAAACTGATGAAGTACGCCGATGCCACCAAGAAGTACGATGTGGTCTTCGGTCTGGAAACCCACGTGGAGCTGTCCACGAACACCAAGCTGTTCTGCCCGGCCCACATCGAGTTCGGCAGCGAGCCGAACACCGAGCTGACCCCGGTGAGCCTTGGCCTGCCGGGCTCCCTGCCGGTGATCAACAAGACCGCCGTCGACTACGCGATCAAGCTGGGCCTGGCCCTGCACTGCGAAATCGCCGAGTGGAGCCAGTTCGCCCGCAAGAACTACTTCTACCCGGACATGCCGCGTGACTACCAGATCTCGCAGTACGACAAGCCCACCAACGGCAATGGCTACCTGGACGTCGAGCTGGAAGACGGCACCGTGTTCCGTGTGCCGATCGAGCGCGCCCACATCGAAGACGACGCCGGCAAGAACACCCACGTGGGTGGCGCCGACGGCCGTATCGAAGGCGCCGACCACTCGCTGGTCGACTACAACCGTGCCGGTGTGCCGCTGATTGAGATCGTCACCAAGCCGATCGAGGGTGCGGGCGACCGCGCTCCCGAAATCGCCGGTGCCTATGTGCGCGCCATCCGCGACATCGTGCGTGCGTTGAACATCTCCCACGCTCGTATGGAGCAGGGCAACATGCGCGCTGACGTGAACGTCTCGTTGCGCCCGAGCCCGGACGCTCCGTACGGCACCCGTTCCGAGACCAAGAATGTGAACTCGTTCCGCGGCATCGAGAAGACCATCCAGTACGAGATTCGCCGTCAGGCCGCTCGTCTGGACGACGGCAAGGAGATTCTGCAGGAGACCCGCCACTGGGATGAGGCTACGCAGACCACCGCTGGCGGTCGTCTGAAGTCCGATGCCGACGACTACCGCTACTTCCCGGACCCCGACCTCGTCATGCTCCACATCACCAAGGAGCACATCGAGGAGATGAAGGCCCAGATGCCGGAAATGCCGCGCGAGCGCCGCAACCGCCTCAAGTCCGAGTGGGGCCTGAGTGATCTGCAGATGCGCGACATCCTCAACGCCGACGCCCTCGACCTGATTGAGGAAACCGTCAAGGCCGGTGCCAAGGCTGCCGGTGCCCGCAAGTGGTGGCTGGGCGAGCTTTCCCGCGAAGCCAACGCCAAGGGTGTGGCCCTCGAAGAGCTGCCGATCACCCCGGCCGATGTGGCCGAGGTCGAGAAGCTCATCGCCTCCGGCAAGCTCAACGACAAGCTCGCCAAGCAGACCGTCGAAGGCGTGCTTAAGGGCGAAGGCACTCCGGATGAAGTCGTCAAGAAGCACGACTACAAGATCGTCGAAGACAACGGTGCCATCGAGGCGGCCGTTGACGCGGCGTTCGAAGCCAACCCGGACGTTGTCGAGAAGCTCAAGAGCGGCAACATGAAGCCGATGGGTGTAATCATCGGTGCCGTGATGAAGGCCACGCGCGGTCAGGCCGACGCCAAGGCCGTCACCAAGGTCGTCATGGGTAAGATCAAGGGCTGATTAGATTCACTGGCTCCCGCCAGCGGGAGCCTTTATTGATTCTGTAAGAAAGTCGTCTCAGAGCATTTCCAGCGTTCACCCAGTCGAGTAAGATATGTTCGGCACTGGACCGTGAGCCGAAACAAGCCGAACCGGGGGATGTATACCGATGACCGCAACCAACGAGACGCTGAGCATGGCTACCGAAGCGCAACTGAAGCGTGATCTGCCACAGAGCATCGTCATTCCGCCAATCCGTGGCGAAATGGTGCACCTGCGCCCCGCCACCGTCGAGGACCTGGCTCGTTTGGATGAACTTGATGCCTTCTATGGCGCATCCAAGATCACCGGCAAGGATGCGGTCACCGAACGCGCCATCGTACACACGTGGGTTCGCCGCTCCCAGGCTTGGGAAGCCGGTCAGGCACCCGCCGAATCCGGTGTGGGTGATCCGGAATCCCGCCGCACCATCGCATGGGCCGTATTGACTGACACCGACCATGATGATGACGGTCAGCTCGATGCGGCCAGCACCGATAATGTCATCGGCATGATTTTCCTTATCGACATCGACGGCTGGTCCAAGTCCGCCCGCATCCAGATCATCTTGGGCCGTGAATACCGTGGCCGCGGCTACTCCCGTGACGCCATGCCGCGTGTGATGACTTACGGCTTTGCGCCCGAACCGGCCGGCCTGGGCATGCACCGCATCTGGGTGAGCGTGCCGGAAAAGAACAGCCGCTCGATTTCGGTCTACCAGTCGCTCGGCTTCGTGCCGTCCGGCACCTCGCGCGACGCGTTGTGGGATGTCGAAAACAACAAATACCAGGACCTTATCGTCATGGACACGTTGGTCGACGAGTACGATCCGATTCGTTCGCTTGACGCTTTTGGTATGCACTTGATTGAGGACAACCCGGGTGTCAAGGAAGCGCTGTCCGCGCGTGAGCATTCCATCGCCATCCAGCAGAACAAGCCGGAACCCGAGCCGGCACAGCGTGGTGAGGCAGCCGCCGTCACGACGAGTGACGTGCAGTCTCAGGCCCAGACGCCGGCGGCCGCACAGCCAGTCGAGCCACAGGCCGAGCACCACGACGATACGCAGAAGAACACGCGCCACAGTCTCGAAGAGGAAAGCAACTGGCCATACGGTCAGGCGGAACGCAAGCCCTCAAAGGAAGCATGGTGGCGTACGCTGGGCCGCGGCCGCAAACGCGATACGGAAAGTGAGTGAATAAGCAAGCATGAGTGCCGAGGATCTCGACAATTACGAAACCGACGCCGAACTCGCGCTGTATAGGGAATATCGTGACGTCATCAAGCTGTTCACCTATGTGGTGGAGACTGAGCGTCGCTTCTACTTGGCGAATAAGGTCGATTTCAACGTGCGTTCCGCTGGTCAGGACGTGTATTTCGATGTGCAGCTGACTGACGCATGGGTATGGGATGTCTACCGTTCCAGCCGTTTCGTCAAGTCCGTGCGCATCGTGACCTTCAAGGATGTGAACGTCGAAGAAGTCCAGAAAACCGATATCGACATTCCCGACGATATTCACTGACAGGCAATCGTCTGATACAGCCTGTATTGACAATGCGCGGCATTCCGTCATCTTACGGCGGGGCGTCGCGCATTGTTCATACAACGCATAGCAAAAGTTCAGATTCGTAACCTTGCCATCGTGTGTCTTGTTTGCTTGCGGCTGATAGAAAATGCTGCATGAACACACACCATATGCAGCAGAGCCTTAAGGGCTCCATTGCGGGCGTGGTTGCTGCCGTCACATTGCTGGCCGGTGGCATTCTGACCGTTCCGCACGCCATGGCTTTGGAGGCCGATGGCCAGTATTACAGCAGCAAGCAGCCATATGTGGCCCCTAGCGAAGCGACCACTGCCAGCTATAGCCAGGCGCCGGAAGGCTACGAAACGGTATACACCGAGTCGATGGCTCGCCACGGTTCACGCGGCCTGTCCAGCTACAAATACGGCGCATTGCTTATGAAGATGGCCGAAGCCGCCGAAGCGGATAACGGTTTTAAGTCTGATGCCATCAAGTCCGAATTCATGAAGAATCTCGAAGCCATCACCGCCGCAAATGTGGAGAATGGCTACGGTATGCTCACCGGTCAGGGTGCTGACCAACATCAGGGCATTGGCGCACGTGCCTACGAGCGCAACAAGGCACTGTTCGACAACGCAGCCAAGGACGGTGGCAAGATTGCCTATCAGTCCTCTGGCGAAGCCCGCGCCACCGAGTCCGGCGAAAACTTCGCACGCGGCCTCAACGCGGCTTCGAACAATGAGCTGGCGAACAGCACCGTAACGCCCGCCGACCCTGCCGGCACCGGCGAGGCGGCGGCCTTCGACAAAACGCCGAATACGCTGTATTTCCACAAGTCCGAGAACCCGGACGGCACCGAGAAAACCGGCGAGGCCAAACAGCGTGCCGACGATTACCAGAACTTCGTGGAAAACGATGCGATTATCGCAGGCGCTGCGCAATCCATCGCCGAAAACGAGGATGTGAAAACAGCCTCTCACGATTTGCTTTCACAAATCTTCACCGACGACTTCCTCGCCAAACTGGCCGACGGCACATACACTTGGTACAACACTGCCGATGGCACCAGGGGCGGCGATGCCAACTGCGCGCCGGGAGCCGACCCCAGCAAGGACGCCGACGCCTGCGGCGAAGCCAAGAAGAAGATCGTCTCCGAATACGATGCCGCGATGGATCTGTACAACCTGTACATCATCGCCGCTGATATGGAGAACGAGAACACCGGCAGCCATACCTTCGACTCCAACCAGTACTTCCAAGGTGAGCAGGCAGACGACGCCAAGTTGTTCGCCTGGGCGCTTGACGCCGAGGACTTCTACGAGAAGGGCCCGAGCTACGCCGGCCAAGACGAGACCTACACAATCGCACAGCCGCTGCTTGACGATTTCTTCTCGTCGATTGATGAGCGCGTAAACGGCGGATCCACTGTTGCTACTTTCCGCTTTGCCCACGCCGAAACGATGATGCCGTTCGCCGCGCTGCTTGGCCTTCCCGGTTCCACCCAGCAGGCGGCCGCCAGCACCACCGACGTGTACACCTACGCCAACAATGAATGGCGTGGTGAATCGGTGACTCCGATGGCTGCCAATGTGCAGTGGGATGTTGCCGTCAAATCCAGCAACGACCCGAAGACCGGCCGTGCCTACACGCCGCTCGTTCGTATGCTCTACAACGAGCAGGAAATTTCTTTCCGCTCCGAATGCACGCCGATTGCCGATGGTCCCACGTGGTACAAGCTCACTGAGCTCAAAAGTTGCTTGGCTTCCAGCCACCAAACCCTAGGCGACGATGCGCGTCTGACTGATGATTCCACAACGCAGCCGGGCGCAGGACCTAACACTGGCGAAGGAACGAGTACCACTCCGAATAACAATGGTGTGGGAACTCATCAGCCCAGTAACACTCAGGCTAATGGTACGGAAAACGAGTTGAGTCGTACCGGTGTTGCCGTTACTGGTATTGAGGGGATTATGATGCTGCTTGCACTTGCAGGAATCTCGCTGAATCTATGGAAGGTTCGTCGCTGACGAATTAGCCCAAGACCAAACCGATTCGCCGCGCTGTGCGTGACGCAGCGTTGCCGAATACCCCTACCTCACGATTGGATGCGTCGCCTTTCTGCTGATGGAAGACGGCGCATCGGTCGTATATCGGGAGAATTCTGTAAGCATTCGCTCATCTTTCGGTGTGCGATTCCGGGGCTTCTAGTAAACTGTCTTTGATTTTGCGTTTATAAGGAGCATAATGACCGACAAGCAATCCGTAGTGATTATCGGCGGCGGTCCGGCTGGACTTACCGCCGCATGGGAACTCATCAAGGACGGCGGCGCCGACAAGTACGACGTGACCGTGCTGGAGGGGACCCGCGAATTCGGCGGCATCTCGCGCACCGTGAAGCACAACGGCAACCGCATGGATATCGGCGGCCACCGTTTCTTCTCCAAAGACGAACGTATCATGGATTGGTGGAAGACCGTTCTGCCGCTGCAGGGCGCACCCTCCTATGATGACAAGAAGCTCGGCCGTGACCACGACATGGAGCCGGGCGGCCCCGATCCGGAGACGGAGGACAAGGTGATGCTCAAGCGCCACCGCGTGTCCCGTATCTTCTGGAACCGCCACTTCTTCGATTACCCGATTTCGCTGAGCCCCAACACGTTGAAGGCCATGGGCTTCAAGCTCACCATGGTGGCCGGCTTCAGCTACCTGAAGTCCATGTTCCACAAGCTGCCGGAAGACAACCTGGAGAACTTCTACATCAATCGTTTCGGCCGCAAGCTGTATTCGATGTTCTTCGAGGGCTACACGGAGAAGCTGTGGGGCCGCCACCCCTCCCAGATCTCCGCCGACTGGGGCGCCCAGCGCGTCAAGGGCCTGTCCATCATGGGCGTGCTCAAGAACGCCTTCCAGAAGCTTAGCCCCAGGAAGCGCTCCAACGCGGAGGTCGAGACCTCGCTGATCGAGGAGTTCTGGTATCCGAAGTACGGTCCCGGCCAGCTGTGGGAGACCGTCGAGTCCAATTGCGAGGCCGCCGGCGTCAAGGTGCTGACCGACGCCAGGGTGGTCGAGGTCCGCCAGACCGATGGCGCCGTGTCTTCCGTGGTGTACGAGGATTCCGAGGGCAACCGCACTGAGCTTTCCGGCGACCAGTTCATCTCCTCGATGCCGGTCAAGGACCTGGTCAACGCCATCGACGCGGCCGGCGACGATCCCGAGGCCGCTGATTCCAAGCCCGCCCCGGCCGATATGACCGAGGTGGCCAACGGCCTGCCGTACCGCGACTTCGTGACCGTGGGCCTGCTGGTCAAGCACCTGAAGCTCAAGAACACCACCAACATCCCCACCCTCGGCAATCCGCCGATCGTGCCGGACTGCTGGATCTACGTGCAGGACCCGGGCTACAAGGTCGGCCGTCTGCAGATCTTCAACAACTGGAGCCCGTACCTGGTCAAGAACGTGGACGACACCGTGTGGGTCGGCCTCGAGTACTTCTGCGAGGAGGGCGACTCGTTCTGGAACATGAGCGAGGAGGACGTCACCAAGTTCGCGATCTCCGAGCTCACCCGCATGCGTGTGATCAACGGCCCGGACGAGGTCATCGACTCCCATCGTGAGCGCGTCAAGAAGGCGTACCCCGCCTACTTCGACACCTATGAGCACATGGACGAGCTCATCGAGTACCTCGACGGCTTCGGCAACCTGTACTGCGTGGGCCGTAACGGCCAGCACCGCTACAACAACATGGACCACTCCATGGTCACCGCCATGGAGGCCGTCGGCAACATCAAGACCGGCAAGACGTCCAAGAAGAACGTGTGGTCCGTCAACACCGAAAAGTCCTACCACGAAGAAAAGTAAATAAACCTTGTTGAGCTCCCTCGTCACAGAGGGAGCTTTTTTGGTTTTCGGCTGGCCGTTTTGCGTTGGTCGAGTTGGCGTTGTACAGTAAACGAAGTTCGCGAAGACTCAGAGACGCAGCGAACATTCATGAGCGGTGCAACCGCAATAATCACTCTTAACGCCTGGATAGGCATGGGCCTGTTCGGTATGGAAAGGGCAACCAGTGGCAAATAGCCAGAATCTTGAGGATATGAAGCTGCCTGAGCTCAAAGAGCTCGCTAAGCAGATGGGCCTGCGCGGCACGTCGACCATGCGCAAGCCCGAGCTGCTCGCCACCCTGCAGGCGGCGCGCAATGGTGGAGAGCCGCCGGCCGGTGTGACCGTGCGCGCCCCCAAGGCCGCCAAAACTGCCAAGGTCGTCAAGGCTCCGCAGTCCGATGCCGCTGAGGCCAACACCACAGACAATGCTGGCGTGGCCACCCAGTCGCCGGCCCCGGCTCCGGCCGCTGCGACCCCGGCCTCAGCTCCGGCTGCCACGGAACCGCAGCTCGATTTGCCGCTTCCCGTGGCCGACGATGCCAAGAAGGACGAGACCGAACCGCGACGCACCCGTCGTAGGGCCGCCGATGATGCCGCATCCGAACCGCGTGCGGCCCGCCGTCGTCGCGATGACGACCAGTCCGATTTCGCTCGCCGCAAGCCGCGCAAGAAGGCCGGTGAGGCCGGCGATCTGCTGGCCACGCTCGATTTGGGAGATGCAGCGCCTACCGAGCGTCGCCGCGAGCGTCACGAGGACGTGGAAGTTCCGCTGATTCGCCGAGTCCGTGATGATGAGGACGAGCAGCCTCGCCGCCGCCGTCGCACTGCGGAAAACAGCGAAGAAACCGTGCGTGACCTCGACGATATCCTGGCCACGCTGCCCACGCAGAAGCACGAGGAAACGTCCGAAGACGGCGAGCAGAACGACGATCACGAGTTTGTGCGTCGTAACCGCCGCGACCGTAGCGATCGCAACGATCGCGATAACCGTAATGATCGCAACGATCGCCGTAACCGCCGCATGCGTGGCCGTGATCGCGACAACGCCGATGATGATCGTCGCTATGATGATCGCGATAATCGTAGTGATCGCAATGACCGTGATAGCCGCCGCGAAGAGCCGCAGGAGGATCTGGTGCCGGTGGCCGGCATCGTCGACGTGCTCGACTCCTACGCTTTTGTGCGCACTTCCGGCTACCTGCCCGGCCCGAACGACGTGTACGTTTCCATGGGCCAGGTCAAGAAGTACGGCCTGCGCAAGGGCGATGCCGTCCATGGTTCGATTCGCGCCCCGCGCGAAGGCGATCGTCGCAACCAACGCCAGAAGTTCGTGCCGCTGCAGGCCATCGATTCCATCAACGGCCAAAGCGTTGAAGAAGCGCTCAACCGTCCGCAGTTCTCCAAGCTCACGCCGCTGTACCCACAGGAGCGTTTGAAGCAGGAGACCGCCCCGAACAAGCTCACCGGCCGTATCATGGACATCGTTTCCCCGATCGGCAAGGGCCAGCGTGGTCTGATTGTCTCCCCGCCGAAGGCCGGTAAGACCATCACCCTGCAGAACATCGCCAACTCCATCGCCGCCAACAACCCCGAGGTCCACCTTATGGTGGTGCTCGTGGACGAGCGCCCCGAAGAGGTCACCGATATGGAGCGCACGGTCCAGGGCGAGGTCATCTCCTCCACCTTCGACCGTCCGGCCTCCGATCACACCACGGTTGCCGAACTGGCCATCGAACGCGCCAAGCGTCTTGTGGAGCTCGGCCAGGACGTGGTCGTACTGCTCGATTCCATGACCCGACTGGCTCGCGCTTACAACATCGCCGCCCCCGCCTCCGGCCGCATCCTGTCCGGTGGTGTGGACGCGCAGGCCCTCTACCCGCCGAAGAAGTTCTTCGGCGCGGCCCGCAACATCGAAAACGGCGGCTCCCTGACCATCATCTCCTCTGCACTGGTGGAAACCGGCTCCAAGATGGACGAGGTGATTTTCGAGGAGTTCAAGGGCACCGGCAACATGGAACTGCGCCTGTCCCGCGAGCTGGCGGACAAGCGACTGTTCCCGGCCATCGACATCAACGCTTCCGGCACCCGCCGCGAGGAGCTCATCACCAACCCGCAGGAACTGCCGATTATCTACCGTCTGCGTCGACTGCTGGGCGGCATGGAGCCTGAGCAGGCCTACCAGACGTTGGTGCCGCGCCTCAAGAAGACCGCCACCAACCGCGACTTCCTCGCCGCCATCGTGCAGCAGGCCAACACCGGCAACGCGGTCAACGGCAACTGACCAGACCGCTGAACAATAGTGTAAGGGCTGCACCCCGATTGATACGGGGTGCAGCCCTTGCCGTATATGATGCAAATACATCAACTATCACATTGCAGTTGTAGTATTGCCGTCAACGTTCACATGCACGCTGACGATATATGAGATGAAAGAGGCATCAATGGGTTCGATTGTTTTGGGAGTGGGCAATGGTGCGGCCATGTTCGGCGATGCGGATACCAGCCATATCCCCGACGGCGACTATGACATCTGAGATATCTGACTTTGCGCATCGTGCAAAGCCGTAATCGGGAGTATCCTCGAATCTATGAGCGAAACGAGCAGCGACTGGCAAAGGACCACCATCGACTCCGCCCAGGCGGCGGCCCACCCGGAAACCGCACAAGCGGTGGCGCGCATCAAAGCGCTGCGCCAAACCATCGATAACATCGATTCGGCGGCCATCGCATTACTGGCCGAGCGGTTCAAGGCCACCTCGCAGGTCGGCGTGCTCAAAGCCAGCGCCGGATTCGCGCCCGAAGACACCAAGCGTGAGGACTATCAGATCGAACGCCTCCACCGCATCGCCATCGATGCCGGGCTTGATCCGGAAATTGCCGAAATGTACCGTGAATTCGTGGTTACCGAAGCCAAGAAGCGCCACCAGCGCATCGCCGATGCCGGTGGCGACCCGGGCGTACTCGACGTATTTGCCTGATTCGCCCGCAGCGAATGGGCACCTTTCGGATATTCGTCTATAGGGCAAGTTGCCTGCAGCGACTACATTAATACGGGAATGGAATGCCCATAGTGGCCGACTGTATGAATGGGATACGTAGATGAGATGTGGTGCCGCACTGGTCAGTTGCGCATTGTGCGTGGCTTCGATTCTCGGCGGTGCTTGGATGTCTCGTCCGACTCCGGTTGATTACGGTCCGGTGCTCGCTACGGCAAGTGATATGTACGCCGTCACCGATGCCGAAGGGGAGCCGGTCCGTTGGTATGTGGTAGGGAAGGGCGGCGCCGGCAATGGCGCCAGTGCCGATTCCGGCAATAGCGGTTCCACTGATACCGATTCCGCCAATAGTAATTCCGGCATGTCCAAGGTTTCTCGTATCCCCGCTTCCGCCGCCACCCTGCCATGGAAAGTCAGCGTCACCTACTCGCTTGACGGTCCGAACGTCGAGGCAAACGAGGTTGCCGGCGCATCTGGACTGTTCGGCGTGTATATCGATATTAAGCCGCAAACCAAGGAGGCCAACCGTACGATCCCGGTTGTCGCCTTTACCGTGCCTACGCAGGTAGCCGATGATGTTTCCGCTGACAACTCCATTACGGTAACCACGCAAGGTCCCAATACCGTAGTCGCCGCAGCTGGAAAAGCCGCAACCGGCTTGGAATTCAGCTGCTATATGAACGCCAAAGACTTCTCCATGAGTTCTGTGGCGCTCGCCGTATTGCCTTCCAATTCCAGCAGTCCGGCAGTTGGTGCTAATCCCGATGCCGCGAATGCCGCGAATGCCGCCGCACAGCCTGCTGCCGATACGGATGTCGCCCAACTCACCGTCTCTGCCGCCACACTGGTCGATTCACTGACCGACGCCGGTTCTGGTGAACAGCAACAGCTCATCGAGCAGCTTCAAACCCTGCGCGATAACGAGCGTGCGCTGAACAAGTCTGTAGTGGCCGAACGCGAAACCGCCCATAAGCGGACGTTTGAAGACTATATGGCCGCGTATGTGGGCTCATATACCACGCACCTGTCTGGATCGATTGGCACCTCCACCCAGTTGCCGGCGTTGATGGGCACGGCCGGCGAACTGTCCGGGGACACGCCTTTGGCTCAAGCCGTACTCGACTTGGCCAACGCGGTGAACAACGTCAGTGCCGCACATCAGCATGCCGGTGCGGTCGATGCGTTGGACGAGGTGATTCGCCGCATCCAGCAGCAAGGCACCACCGGACTGGTGGATGATTTGACCGCCGAGGCTTCGGAGGAAGCCACTCGAGGCTCCAAGCAATACGCCGATGGCCAGAGCCAGCTCTCCGCCGCAATGATTCCGTATTCGATGAAATACACGGACGTCTACACGGCCAATTTGAGCGCCCTGACCGGCGGCACGTCCTCGGGCGCCACCGCTTACGAGAGCCAAGCCATCGCCGAAACCAACGGTAGCGATGAACTCGCCGACGCTCAATCCAAGGTCGATGCCGCGATGAGCACGCTTGCCACCGTCTCCGAGCATACGGGCAAAGCCACGGCCTTGCGCCAGATTGTATTGCGATTCTCCGATCAGTTCGAAGGCGGCGCGTCCTCGGCTTCCGGCAGTGATGGTGATGGTTCGTCCGATGATGTCTCTTCCGGTCCGGTGACCGAGGCTCAGGCACTGACCGGCTTGGTCGATTCGCAATCGCAATCGTTTTACGGCAAGACCCGGGCCGCCCAAGCCAAGCGTAAGGCCGATGCCGCCCGTAAGCAGGCCAAAGCCGCGCAACAGCAGCAGTCGCAGCATTTCAAGACCTCACTGGTCGATGACACCATGTCCATGTCTGCTGGCGATGTGATGAACTATGCGGGTGGTCTTACTTCGGCCATCGGTAGTGGTGATAAGTCCGACTCGTCTAAGAGCGATGGTTCGGGAACGAACGACTCAGCCAAGTTGAGCGATACTGGCGATTCTGGCAACAATCTTGACACCGCTCCAGTACTGTTCGGCCTTGGCACTGGCGGCACGCTGCTCAAGCACGATATGAACGCGCTGATTAATGAGACCGTGAAAATCAGTGATGCTGGTACGCTTTTGGCGCAGGCCGTCGCGCAGCTCGACAGCCCCAATACGCAACAAAAAACCGCCGAAACCCGATATCTCATCGTGATTCCGACGGTGTGATGGTGTATGCGGGATATTTGCGTGCCGTCCCACAGTCGCGTCATCCGAACGTCAAAAAACAAAAGAGGGGAACCTCAATAGGAGGTTCCCCTCTTTTGTTGCTGCGCGCAACGCTCAGTGCTTTGGCTTCTTAGCTGGCGGCTCACCGAGCTCGCTGGCTTCGACGGCGACCTCGGTTTCGGGCGCGTCTTCGGCGGATTCCTCGGCGTGCTTGGCCACCAAATCGAACTTGCCGACCACGCGACCGGCCTGCGCGATATCGCCCAAGGCGGCGTGAATCGCGTCCACACCTTCCGAAGCAGCGGACAGTGCCACAGACAGGATTGGGGTCTTCATGGAGACCTTGGCCTCGGACTTGATCTTACGCAGCTGCTCCACTGCCTTGCCGGCCCAAGTCAGCAGCTCGGGAGAAGCACCGGTGGCGGCCTCGACATACGGGTCCACGACCGGCCAGGCGGCGCGATGCACGGAACCGGAACCGGCGTGCATCCAGCTCCACACTTCCTCGGTGGCGTACGGCAGGTACGGGGCCAGCAGACGTGCGAAGGCGTCCAGGCCCAGACCCAGAGCGGTGCGGGCGGACTTCACAGCCTTCTCGGACGGCACATTGCCGTGCTCGTCCGGAGTGCCATAGGCGCGGTTCTTGACCAGTTCGATGTAGTCGTCGCAGAACTGCCAGAAGTAGGACTCGATGACTTCCAGCGCCTTGGAATGCTCGTAGGATTCCAAGGCCTCGGTGGCCTGACGCACCACCAAAGCCAGCTTGGCCATAGCGGCGCGATCCAGCGGTTCGGTCACATCGGCCGGGTTCCACGCGGCCTCGGCGGCAGCGCCCACGTGATGGTTCTCATCCTCACGGCCGATGGCCAGCGCGAACTTGGTGGCGTTCAGCAGCTTGATGGCCAGTCGACGGCCAATCTTCATCTGGCCGATGTCGTAAGTGGCATCGAGGCCCAGGCGAGCGGCGGCGGCCCAGTAACGCACGGCGTCCGCGCCGAACTTCTCGATTGGCTCGTTCGGCACCACGACGTTGCCCTTGGACTTCGACATCTTCTTGTGGTCGGGGTCCAGAATCCAGCCGGACAGCGTGGCATGGGCCCACGGCAGGCACTTGTTCTCCAAGTGCGCGCGGTCCACAGTCGAGAACAGCCAGGTGCGGATGATGTCCTGACCCTGCGGGCGCAGGTCCATCGGGAAGGTGGAAGCGAACAGGGCCTTGGAGGCCTCGTCCGGCTCGGCCCAGTGGGTCACGATCTGCGGGGTCAGCGAAGAGGTGGCCCAGGTGTCCATGATGTCCTTTTCGGCGGTGAAACCACCGGGCACATCACGCTGGGACTCGTCGTAGCCCTCCGGCACGTCGATGGTCGGGTCGATCGGCAGACGATCCTCGGACGGAGTGATCGGGTGATCGTAATCCGGCTCGCCGGAAGCGTTCACCGGGTACCACAGTGGGAACGGGACGCCGAAGAAGCGCTGACGGGAGATCAGCCAGTCGCCGTTCAGGCCGTGCACCCAGTTCTCATAACGCACGCGCATGAAGTCGGGGTGGAACTCGAGTTCCTTGCCACGCTCGATAAGCTCGGCGTTCAGCTTGGCGTCGGTACCGCCGTTCTTCAAATACCACTGGCGGGAGGTGACGATCTCGAGCGGCTTGTCGCCCTTCTCGTAGAAGTTCGTCATACGCTTGGTCGGGGTCGGCTCGCCGTCCAGATCGCCGGACTCGCGCAGCTTGTCGACGATGATCTTGCGGGCGGAGAACGTGGTCTTGCCAGCGGTTTCGGCAAAGACCTCGCGGCCGGCCGGGTCCTCGATCCAGTCCGGGGTATCCATCACGATACGGCCGTTGCGCTGGATGATCGGGCGGATGGGCAGCTTCAGGTCGCGCCACCACTCGACGTCGGTTACATCACCGAACGTACAGCACATGGCGATACCGGCACCCTTGTCCATTTCGGCGGCCGGGTGCGCCAGAATCGGCACCTTGACCTTGAACAGAGGGGAGTAGACGTACTGGCCGAAGTACTGCTTGTAGCGTTCGTCGTTCGGGTTGGCGATCAGCGAGGTGCAGGCCGCCAGCAGTTCAGGGCGGGTGGTCTCGATGTAGATCGGGGTGCCGTCCTCAAAGCGGAAGGCCACCTTGTGGTAGAAGCCGGGGTATTCGCGCGATTCGAGCTCGGCCTGGGCCACGGCGGTCTGGAAGGTCACGTCCCACAGGCCGGGGGCGTCTTGCTGGTAGGCCTCGCCACGGGCGAGGTTGCGCAGGAAGGCCTTCTGGGCCACACGCTGCGGGTGTTGACCGATGGTGTGATAGGTCTGCGACCAGTCAATGGACAGACCCAGCTTGCGCCACAGGGCCTCAAACAGCTTCTCATCCTGAGCAGTCAGACGCTCGCACAGCTCGATGAAGTTCTTGCGGGAAATCGGCACCTGATCCTTGGCGTCAATCTTCTTGCCATCAGTGCCTTCAAACGGCGGCTTGAAGTCCGGGTCGTAAGGCAGAGACACGTCCACGCGCACGCCATAATAGTTCTGCACGCGGCGCTCGGTAGGCAGGCCGTTGTCATCCCAACCCATCGGGTAGAACACGTCGTAGCCGCGCATGCGCTTGTAACGCGCAATCACATCGGTGTGCGTGTAAGAGAACACGTGACCCACGTGCAGCGAACCGGAGACGGTGGGCGGCGGGGTGTCGATGGAGTAGACGGCCTTGCGGTCGCGGGTGTTGCGGAATTTGTAGGTGCCGTCTTCATCCCAGACGGCGCGCCACTTGTCCTCAAGTCCGTCCACGCCGACCTTGTCGGGCAGCGGGGTGAGGTTGGCGTTGATGATGGATTTGCCTTCAGTCATAAAGCCAAAGTTTATGCACGTTGCATGACAAGCCGAACTGTACAGTAAACAGCCCGGTAGGCTGTTCGCAGGCGAGGTACGAACGATCGAACGATAGTGAGCCAAGGACTATCGGGCGTAGCCCGTCCGTGACTGAAGGTTGCCTACTTCACCGTCAACCCGGCCAGCGGCATGCGTCGATTGATCATCGAGGTCGGGTAGCCGGAGACCTTGGTGGACGCCACAGTGAAGCATTTGCGGGTATACAGCCAATCACTGGCCGCATCCTCGCTGATCAGCCGGGCGTACGCCTTCATTCGTGCCTCATAATCGGCGTTATTAGTGGCGGCGCGAGCATCCGCATAGGCCTGTTGCGCTTCGGTATGGTCGTAATGGAACATGGAATCGGGGTCGGCGAATATGCCGGCATCATCCGTGCCGTCCATGCTCATCACGGTCAGTTCCCATTTGCCGTCCTTGATTCGTTTGGCATAATCCTCATCGGAGAGCACTTCAAGGTTCACCGTGGGGCGCGGCTGCCGCTCGATCTGCTGCTTGATGGTTTCGGCCAACGACCGGTATTCTTCGGGAACCACCAGATTCACCGTAGTCAGGTATTGCGCGCCGAAGTAGGAGAACATCTGCCCGGCTTGGTTTTCGTCATGCGGGTACAGTCCGGTCAAATCTTCGTATCCGGGTTCCGGCGGGCTGATGGGGCCGCCCAATGCTCCGGCTGCGTCGGGTTGGGCGGAGGCGATGCCGGCTGCGTCGATTTGATAGCGGAAGGCTTTACGCACCTGTTCGTCGGAGAGCAGCGAATCGGTGCCGTTGTTGTAGGCCAGCAGCACCTTATCCGTAGTGGCCCCCTCCTTGACGGTCAGGCCATCCTTGCCGTTCAAACCGGTGGCCGTCGAAGCCGAAACCGGTGCCGCCATATCGAGACTGCCGTCGGTCAGGGCCTTGCTGAGCGCATCGGCGTCGGAGTATTGCATAAATTCAACGATATTGCTGGCCGCTTTGGTGCCATGGTAGGTATCGCTGCGCGCCAGCTTCAGGGAATGGCCAGGCTGGAAATCGGCCACGGTGAATGGTCCGGAAGCTATGGCCTTGCGTTGATAATCGGCACTGGACGACTCGGAATCGTAGACAATGCCGAGCCTGCCGGACAGCGCTCGCAGCAGCGTCGGATTGGGCTTGGCGAGCGTAATGACCACCGTGGTGGCGTTCGGATTGGTGACCGATGCCAGATCGCCCAACTCGTCGACGTCCGCCACCTTGTTGGTCACGTTCTGTTGCAACGACCACACGGCGTCCGAGGCGTCCAACGTATGATCGTTCGAGAAGGTGACGCCCGATTGCAATGTCAGGGTGACGGTCAGTCCGTCATCGGAAGTCTTCCAGCTTGTCGCCAGTCCCGGCTGAAGCTTGTTGTCTTGATCGACGGTCACTAATGTCTCATACACATTGTCGACGAGCAGGCGCTCGGCTGCCGCAGAGGAATCGGACCGAATATCCAAGGATTGCGGCATGTCGTCAATGCCAATGGTCACATCGGCATCGAGGGATGATCCCGGCTGGAACTGGTTTTGCATGAACGTCCATCCCACAACCACGAGTGCGCCGAGTGCCACGGCGACTCCGAGAAAAATCCCCCACTTGGACCATGTATTGTTCCGCTTGCTGTGCTGCATGGTTTTCAGTCTAGCGGTGGATTCAGCCTAGAATCCGCAATTCACTATGATGAGGTATGAGTTAGCGTTTGGACGTGCTCTTGCCGGCGGGCGGCGCATAGCTAGGGCAGGTGTCGGACAGCGGGCAGTTGGCGCAGTCGGGGGTACGTGCGTGGCAGGTGGCCCGGCCGAACAGAATCAGTCGGTGGCTAAGATTCGTCCATTCTTCGGGCGGAAAACAGGCGGTGATTTCCTTCTCGATTTTCACGGGATCAGGGTGTGCGGACCGCCAATCCGACCGCCAACGCAGTCGTCCGGTTACGCGCATCACATGCGTATCGACCGGGAATCCGGGGATATCGAACGCGTTGCCGAGCACGACGTTCGCGGTTTTGCGGCCGACCCCCGGCAAGCTGGTCAGTTCATCCATCGTGCGCGGCACCACGCCGCCGAACTGTTCGTCCAGTGCCGTGGCCAGTCCGATGAGATGCTGGGTTTTCGAACGGTAGAACCCCAGCGGATGAATGATGTCTTCGACTTGGGCCGGGTTCGCGGCCGCCAAGTTACGGGCGGTGGGGTAGGTGGCGAACAGTTCCGGGGTGACCGTGTTGACACGCTTGTCGGTGGTCTGGGCGCTGAGCACGGTGGCGATCAGCAATTCGAGCGGATTCGAGAAATGCAGTGCGCAAGCGGGTGCCGGAATCACCTGGCGCAGAATGTCGTATTCGTCATGCATGCGCGTGAGACGCGCGGATTTGGTTTCTCTCATCGTATGGACTTAAGCGGCGTAATGTCGATGATTGATGGTTTGCAGCGCTGCTGGTCTGTCAGGCGGCGGTGTTGAGATCGGGGGTATCGTCATCGGTGCCGATGGCGGCAGAGGATGCTTTGGCGGCCTGCTGTGCGGCGGCAGCTTCCTTATCCGTCTCCGGCGGGTCGAATCGGTAGCCCACGTTGCGCACGGTGCCGATGAGGTGTTCGTATTCGCCGCCGAGCTTGGCGCGCAGACGACGGATATGCACGTCGACCGTACGAGTGCCACCGTAGTAGTCGTAGCCCCATACTTCCTGCAGCAACTGGGCGCGCGTGAACACGCGGCCGGGGTGCTGGACCAAGTACTTGAGGAGTTCGAACTCCTTGTATGCCAGATCGATGGGGCGTCCATGCAGGGAGGCGGTATAGCCGTTGGTGTCCACAATGAGGTCGCCGGAGCGAATCTGGCCATCTTCCACCGTGGTGGTGGATTCGGCGGGAGAACCGGCTGCTGCGGCTGCGGGAGCGTTGCCGCGCTCGGAGACCAATCGCAATCGGCCCTCGACTTCAGCCGGGGAAGCGGTGGCGACCACCACATCCGCAATGCCCCACTGGGAGTTGACCACGGTGAAGCCGCCTTCGGTCAGCACCAGCACGATTGGCGTGGACAGGCCGGAAGCGTGGATGAGGCGGCACAAGGTTTTGGCGGTCGCCAGATCATCGCGTGCATCCAGAAACAGAATGGTGTTCTCTGGCATTTTCACCAAGCTGGCTGCGTCCATCGGCAGTACGCGGACGCGATGAGAAAGCAGGGCGAGTGATGGCAAAACGGTGGCGGGGTCGCTGGCGAAAGTCATCAACGTAAGATCCGTCACGCTAATCCCCCTTTATCCTGCAATGTGTTACGCAATTGCTCGGTGTGGCTGTACGAGTCGTCGGCGGCGTTATGCCGCTTTCGCACGGTTTTCATTATTCTACGCGCTTGTAGTGGACACATAGGTTACAAGCTTGCGGAATATGGAACGGCAGACGTCCATCAACCGATGATACGGCCGAGCACCAGTGCGGTTGCGGCGATGGTCACGCCCATCAGCATTACCGGCATCAGGCCGGTACCGATCCACGGATAGCGGATATCCGGGTCCGGATCGGCGTCGCGCACCCACAACGTGGAGGCCACGGCCAAGACCAGTCCCAAAACGATGAGGATGATCAGGGCAACGGTTCCCGCAACGGTGCCCTTGGCGAGCATCGCGCCCAAATCAGGCAGGAAGCACCAGCCGGCCACGGCGAGAGCTGCCACACCGGAAGTCACGGCGTGAGAGAGTGCGCGGATAAGATGTTCGCGCTTCTCACGAGCCATCTGGCGCCCGAAGGAGAAGACCACCAGCACCACCAGCAGCAGGCCCATGGCCAGTGCCCATGAATACCAAGGAAGTACCGAGCCATCCGCAGCGGTCTGATCCGGCGGAACCTCGTCGGTTGGGAAAGGTACGATGACGAAAATCAGAGAAATCGCGCCAAACACCAAAGTGACGATACGATCCAGCATGCTGCCGCGGAACGGCCAGAACACGACGAACGCGGCCAACGTCAGAGCGGCGATAATCAAAGGGATGATGGGGATGGCGCCAGGGGAGGGAATGACCGTGGCTGCGATGAACAGTACATAGGACGTCAGTTGGGCCAACAACATGCTCAGAGCTTTGTTCTTCCAACCCTCCTGGGTGATCTCGGTCATGATACGCCTCTCAGATAATCGAATTTCTATCCCAATCCTACGTCGGGCATTGGAACGGTGAAATCAAACAAAATAGCCCCTTCTGGTGAAGGGGCTTATGGCACTAAATCAGAACGCGATAACGCCCAAATGCTCCAATAGCACTTTGATGCCGAGTAGAATCAGCACCACGCCGCCGGCGATCTGCGCCGGCTTCTGCCAGCGGGAACCGAACGCGCGGCCAATGTGTAGGCCCGCAGCGGAGAACAGTCCGGTGACCACACCGATGCTGAGGATGGCGAATGCCGTATGGGCTTTGGTGAACATGAAGGCCAGGCTCACGCCCACGGCGAACGCATCGATGCTGCAGGCCACGGCCAGGGGAAGCATATGCTTCCAATCGAACTGGGCGGTCTCCTTGGAGTTTTCCTCATCTTCTTCGAAGGCTTCGTGAACCATGTTGCCGCCGATGAACACCAACAGGGCGAAGATGATCCAATGGTCGAATTGGGTTACGTATTTGCTGAATGGATAACGCCCGAGATTTTGCGCACTTTGGTTTGGGCTTGAGATAGGGGCATGGC
>OKEE01000008.1_pt1 | contig 144623 bp, 135 predicted proteins | sample 1611071 | NCBI WGS metagenome assembly OKEE01 (sample SAMN04436708, study PRJEB24849) | human gut metagenome | biome: human gut; feature: NICU; material: stool | host: Homo sapiens | place: USA: Saint Louis, MO | collected 2010-09-07 | reverse complement strand
ATCACCGCCACAGGGACGGGCGAAGACCAAAGTGCGCAAGAGTTCGGGCACTACCGATCTGCTCGCCGTTGACCATGATCTGGCAGTCGCCGAACAGTCAGGCCTCATGGCGGGCGGCGCTATACACCACTGCATTGGCCTGCAGTCGCTCCACGGGTTCATCGGTGAAAACGGCGGCGGTCATATGGTCCGTCACCGATGGCACTGATGCCGTATCCCGTTGCCTATCGGAGAGGGACAGACCGGAAATCGTCCTGGTCGACATGTCGCTGGAGGGCATGCAGGGGCCGACCGTGTGCCGGATTGTGCGCGAACATTGTTCGATGATGCCCATCGTGGCCATGACCGCCTTTTCTACGAACATGTACCGATCGATTGCGGCCAGGGCCGGCGCACAGGGCATGGTCAGCAAGAATTCGGAAGCTGATTTCGTTGAGGGCGTACACGAAGTGATATGCGGCCGAACATACGGAGGCCAACTCTTTGAATCTGCCGCCATGGTTTGTGCCCGTGTACAGGAAGAGCAACGGTCCAGCGACAGGAATCTGACACAACAGGAAATACTCGTTATGGAACTCTTGTCCTTGTTACGGGAATGCTATGCGAATGTATGCCGGCACGCTCCCCAACATGCCCGTTACCGGATAACGGTTCGTCTGAGCGTCGAAGGTATACGAATACATGCCGAGAACCACGTGGCTCAGGGCGATGCTCCGGATGAATTGCGGGGCGGCAACGGGCTGGGGCTCCATAGAAGACAGCTTCGGCAGCTTGGTGGGTCGTTGACATGTTCGTCATCGTATGGAATATGGGTCACCACGGCATGGTTACCGATTTCTCAGTAATCATGAATTACAAAACCATTGTAACCATGGTGGGCAATAATAAAAAAGGCTTTGATCTGAATCTGCAGTGTCGCCATACTTTATGCTTGATAAGAATGCTGTTGTTGACATGCTACCGGTGAAAAAATACGCTAACAGAATAAGATAAATTATTGTTTTCATTATGTTCCTTTCTGTATTCCGTTACACTAGCAAGGACGAGGAATTAAGGTATGCGCGGATTGTCGGTATTGAGCAGGGCGTTGCGATGGGCGTTGGTGGGTATGACGTTTTCGATGCTGTCCAACGCGATTTTCGAGGGGTCGGTGATTCCTTCGATTCTGATCGTCGGACTGCCGGCATGGGTGATCGCGTTCCGCAAGACGTTCAATCTGGTCATCGACTTCGCTTCTCCGGTATCCGCATGGATCGTGCAGCGGTTCGGCTCGTTCCGTTCGCTTGCGACCACGGAGGGCGTGGAAGGTGTACTGTGCCTGGCGGTCGCGCTGGTGCCCAACGGTTGGACGTATTGAAAGTGGCTGCTGCTGGCCCTGTCATGCCTGCTGCTGATGACCGGGCAGGTCATCGACGTGGCCTCCGAAGTGTTCGAGGTGGATGCGGCCGGCGACGACGATGACCTGCCCGTCAAGTACAGCGGCTACGTCGCCGTGATTGCCAGCGTGGCCGGTACGTTGCTGGGCATCGGCTCCCGGTACGGCAGCGATATGCTGACCGTGGTCTACGCATTCGGCGGTGCGGGCAGCATCGTCGGATCGTTTGTCTACATGCGGCTCTCCGCAAAACTCGGCATGCGCGCCGTGTCCACCATCGGGGCAATCGCCACGGCGATTTCCCTTGCCGCCGTACTGGTCCCCGCGTTTGCCGCGGTGTGCGTCGGATGGCTCATCAACAACCTCGGCTATGGCCTGCTGGCGCATGGCGTGATCGTATCGCGACAACTGCTGCTGAGCGGTGGTGACCTGGCCAAATTCAGCGGCCGTGCCAGGTTCGCGTATGCGATCGGCGGTGCCGTCGGCACGTGGGGCGGCTGGCTCGGCTCCGCCCACTGGCAGATACTCGCCGTTGTGGCCCTGGTACTGTGCGCCGGATTCATCCCGTTGCTCAGTGCCATGCCTGGCCCGGTACGGCACTGAGGTGACGGATGGGGCCGGCTGGCATCTCGTGCGCCGGGCGTTTTTCGGCAGATTTTGCCGTGCTGATGTACGCAGGTGTTGACGTTCGGCGAGGTTCCCAGCCACATTGCTGTGTGATTGATGCCGCTCGATAGGCATGTCAGGCCGGACACACCACGGCGATGCCGAATGGACGACGGACCTACGACCCGCATCATCGCAGCAACCGGGTTTTGCCATCCTTGACAAGCAGGGCCTGCCGGTTGGTGAGGGGCTTGAGACTGAGATCGGCACCATACCGGTCGAGAATGCGTTGTGCGGCGTGGCCCATGGCCGCTGCATGATGGTGGGGGACCACGCGGAAATCAGCCAAGCCCAATCCTGCGTAATCGGTGAGATCGGGGGTTTTGTCCGTGCGGTCCATGAGCTTGATATAGCCGATGTCAGGTGCCGTGATGACCGAGCCCGCGGACTCGCCGATGTACGACGTGCCGGCGCGCACCTGCTCGATGATGGCCCGGTCGGCGCCGGTGCGGCGCAACTCCTGCAGGAGAAAGAACGTGTTGCCGCCGCCCACATAGATGCAGTCGGCCTCGGCGATGCTACGCGTGACGCGTTCGGCGGACCCGCTCGGCACATCTTCCACATCCAGTTGCTCCACCTCGAAACCGAGGCGTTGCAGCGCGCGCTTGCTCAACGCCGAGTGAACCGGCCCCCACGGTTCCACGGCGCTCGCCGTCGGGATGAACGCGACTCTCTTGCCTTGCGGATGCGGTTCGACTTCATGCACGGCGGACGAGGCGTTGCGGAATATCGAAGTCAGCAGCATCGTAACCATAAAAGCCTTCTTCACATATCGACTAGGCGACTATGCGGCAGTGTCGGCCTTGAATATACGGAAGTGTTCGTGCGTTCGCTCTGGGTATATCCGGCCTGATCAGCGGGACTCGGCCAATGTGATGCCGGCCGCCGTCATCTGTTTGCGGGCCGCGACACCGAGCTCCTCGCTGACCGGTACGGTCAGGTCCTCGAACACGGTGACCTCGAAACCGAGCTTCCTGGCATCGAGCGCGGTGTCCTTGACGCAATGCGATTCGGCGATGCCCACCACATCCACGCGACTCACGCCGGCGGCCTTCAGCGCATTGGCCAGCGTCTTGCCGGCGGATTGCTCGGCCGCGACCTCCTCACGGGTCTGGATACGGTCGGTATTGTCCTCGATGCCCTCAAAACCGGAATATGCCGACGAATACTGGCCCTTCTTGAAATGATGATGGATAATCAGCGCCTTGATCGCCGGATGCAATTCGGCGTTCGGCGTGCCGGCCGCACCATGCTTCGGCCACGTGTCCACGAAATCCGGCTCCGCCGACCAGTGCGCGCCCGGCTCGATATGCCAGTCCTGCGTGGTTGCGATATACGCGTACTCGCTGCGATGCGCGTTCACGTAATCGGCGATCCGCTCGGCGACCGCGTTGCCGCCTGCGACACCCAGTTCGCCGCCTTCACAGAACGTCGGCTGCACATCCACCACAATCAGTGCCTTGGTCATCATCATTCCCCCTATTGCCTTGGATTCGTTTTGAATATTGTCTCGAACTCGACGTGCGATTGCTCTCATCATAGCCATGCACGGCCCTGTGGGAAACGTTCGGGCTTACACTGCAAGCAGCAATCGAATACAAGAACCAGGGGAGGGCGACCAAGACCATGCTGGACCATCTGACGTTGCACGTGAAAGACATCGACCGTAGCATCACATTCTACAAACAGGCGCTCGCACCGCTCGGCTATATCGTCAAGGCGCATCATGAGCCCACGCTCGGATTCGGCGTGGATGACGGAACCCTGCACTCCGATTTCTACGTGTCACCGATTGAAGGGCCGGAGGCGGAGGCTTCGCCGGTCACGCCGGTCACACACATCGCGTTCCTGGCCTCTAGCCAGCAAGCCGTGCAGGCGTTCCATGCAGCCGCTCTCGCCGCCGGCGGCCGAGACAACGGCGCTCCCGGTCCGCGCCCGTACCATCCCGGCTATTACTCCGCATTCGTGCTGGACCCGGATGGCAATAACATCGAAGCCGTCGTGGATTGGGCTCATTCGAACGAGTAAAAACATATCCGTATCGTGCCTCAGGCGGCATCGACGGCGTAGGCTCCAGCCAGTCGGATTTGTGGTCGCAACGGCGGTATAGGTCACATCACGCAAGCGTGAAGGTGATGGTCTGCTCGGCGGTTTCGGTGCCGGTCCATGTGCCGGCTTTGCGGTTCCAATCCATGCCGTCCGCGTGCAGTGCATCAATGCCGTATTGACGTGCATGCGTGACCAGCCAGCCTGCCGTCTGCCAGCAAAGTCGAGCGCGGTTGTCGGTGGACAGGCCGTCCGGCAGCGTGATCGCCAACGTTGTGCTGGCCGTATTGGTCGCAGCGCCGTTGTTCGTGCTGGTTTTGCCGTTTAGGGGCATAACCGAGACCTTGACATTCGGCAGTGTAGCGCCTATGGCGGCAACCAACCCGTCCGCGTCCGAGGAGGTTGCTGGCTCCAACGCGCACGTGACGCCCGCCGACCGTTCACCGGTCAGCCCCGAGGCCCAAGCGCGTGCCATCGCATCCCATGTGGCATATAGTTCCGGGTAGCCTGAGCGCTGCACCTCCTGCGCGGCGTCTTCCACCGGAATCGTCTCCCAATCCGGCACCTGCAGCAGATGGTCGTAGAAGATGTTTGTCGCATAGGTCATGTCGGACACCTGCTCCGCCGTGCCCCAGCCTTGGCTGGGCCGCTGTTGGAACAGGCCGAGCGAATCCAAGTCGCCGTAGTCCAGATTCGTCAGCCTCGACTCCTGCATGGCCGTGGCGATGGCCACCGTCGCCGCGTGATCCGGCAGTCCGCGCGTGACGGCGATGTTCGCAATCAGCGCCGCGTTCTGCGCCTGATCAGGCGTCAAGGTGCGGCGGGCTCCGTCGGACGACACCGCCGCGCAATATGCTTCCTCGGCCGTGCGCGCGGTCTCGCGAGGCGTGAATAGCCGTGGCAGCAGCGTCCATGCCGCGATCAGCGCCGCAACAACAAGTATGGCGGCTGCAATCAGCGCGCCCGCGCCATGGGAGCGGCGTCTGCCGTACCGCACCTGTTGTCCCATTGCGCCTCCAATATTTCGGTGTCATGGCTGACCGTGACCGGCTGGCCTATGCAGCATGCGGATTTGCCGTGTTCCGGCTCGGCCGTCATCATGACAGCGTGGCATATCCACCTGAACGGCGGCTGCGCCATCACGCGACTTTGTGACAATTCTTCACGCTTCATGACATCCACGCAAATCAGCCCCTCGAAACCGAGAATGGCGGTCGGGATTGCTCCGACACCAGGGGAGCTGCTGCCGCTATTGTGTGAAAGGCGATTTGTACCGGGTTGAAGGAGAGAAACACATGGCACAATTGCAGCCGTACTGCGCGATTGAGGGCAATGATGATGGATTGCCCGTCGTGTTCGTGCATGGCATGGGTGTGGACCATCGTTCGCTGATGATGCTCGACAAGGCGTTTGACGGCAATGATTCAATTCGCCGTATATATCTGGATCTGCCCGGTTTCGGCCGTACGCCGGCATTGCCCGAGCATGCCTGCGGGCTGCCGGAAATGGCGGATTGGCTGCAAACGGCCATTGACGGCCTTGTCGGTAAAGCGGCTCCATTCGCCATGGTCGGCAACTCGATGGGCGGTGCGCTTGTCCGCGAAGTATTGGCGCGCGAACCTCGCCGAGTGGCCGGTATGGCATTGATCGCGCCGGTCGTGGACCCGCAGCATACCGGCCGGCACGTGGCCGAACATGTGGTTGCACAGCCCAATCCCAAGCTGACGCACTCCTTGCCACAGGAACAGGTGTTCGATTTCATTACCATGGGCGTCAACCAGTCATTCGACGCGTGGCGGCGCTACCAGCGGTTCATCCTGCCCGGCGTGGCGTTGTGCGACCGTGCGGCATGCGAACGACTGGATCAGCGTTATTGGCTGGCCGATAATCCCGAGGAAATGCTCGGCACATATGCGGGTCCGGTGCTCATCGTCACCGGCAAGCAAGACCAGATCGTCGGATACGAAGATCAGCAAGCCCTGTTGCCGCACTATCCCAACGCCACCTTCGTGACGCTGGACAATGCCGGTCACAACGCGCACATCGACCAACCCGAAGCCGTCATCACGCTCGTGCGCGAATGGGTGGCTCATATGGCGTTCGCTCCGTTGAGCTGACGGTCTGCTGACAGTCTGCCGAAGCCTATATGTATACGAGCGACCAATGCCGGTTGACGCAATACGCCTTGCAAGGTATATCGTTTTTCGATATAGTCATATCGATGTTCGCGGTGTCGCCAAAAAAGTCGGCACCTGAAAGGACCGGGCTATGAAAAACTACATGAACCGATGGGTGTTGCTCGCGATGAAAGCCATCGTGATTCTGGTCTGGCTGGCCTGCCTATGGGGCCAACTATTCGCCGTACCGGGATTGAGCGGCGCGCTGGCCGGCCTCTGCCCGAGCCAGACGTCGATGCACTGGCCATATCTCATTATGGGCGTGCTGTTCCTGCTCTGCATCGAAACGGCGTTCGTGGCCGTATGGAAACTGTTCTCCTTGTCCGGCTCGGGAGCGAACTCGAGCAGGTGATTTGAGATGACGATTCGCATCAATCTCGACGTCATGATGGCCAAACGCAAGATTGGCGTCGGCGAGCTCGCCGAACAAATTGGCATCACGCCCGCCAACGTGTCCATTCTGAAGAACGGACGTGCCAGAGCCGTCCGCTTCACCACGTTGGACGCCATCTGCAAGGCACTCGACTGCCAACCCGGAGACATCCTCGAATGGGAAGATGACGATTGATCGACACGCCACCGGCTCGAACTCATGGTTCAACTTGTAGTCTCTCCCAAAATCAATGATGCCCTATCATCCTGCAAGACGATAGGGCATCATCATGTGATTATGCGCAGCTGATATGTCGCGTTGTTATCACTCGGCGTCCGCGGCCGGTGCCTCCCTGGGCGCAGAGAGGAAGTGCTCCTCGCTGGGCAGCACGGCGTTCAGGATCACGGCCACCACGAACGCCACGGCGATGCAGTTCGAGGCGAAGATCTGCTGGAATAGAGCCGGGAACTGAGCGAAGATGTCGCTCACCTGGGTGAAGCCGATGCCGATGGTCAGCGAAAGCGCCGCAATCGTGATGTTGCGCTGCGTGAAGCCCGCCTCGGCAATCATCTGGAAGCCCGAAAGAATGATGTTGCCGAACATCATGATCGTGCAGCCGCCGAGCACTGCCTGCGGCAGCGAGTTGAACATCTCGGCGATGGCCGGCACGAAGCTCGCCAGCACCAGAATCAGTCCGCCGGAGAGAATCACCTTGCGGTTGACGACCTTGGTCATGGCCACCAATCCGATGTTCTGTGCGAACGAGGTCAGCGGCAGGCATCCGAACAGGCCGGATACGGTGGAGATCAGGCCGTCGCCGGCGATGGCGCCCGCGGTCTCGCGTTCGGTGGGCGTGCGGTTCAGGCCCACCTTGGTCAGCGCGGCGGTGTCACCCAGCACCTCGACCGAGGAGACGACGTAGAGCAGGCCGATGGAGATGATCGAACCCCAGTCGAACTCAGGCTTGAACGGCATGAACTGCGGCACGGACACGATGGCGAGGTTCTGGAAACCGGAGAAATCGACCTTGCCCATGCAGATGGCCACCACATAGCCGACCACCAGACCGAACAGCACGGACAGCTGCTTGGCCGTGCCTTTCATGAGCAGCTGGAACGCCAGGCAGGCAACCAAAGATATAAGCCCGAGCGTCAGGTTTTGCCAGGACCCGAAGTCCTTGGCTCCGCTGCCGCCGCCGAAGCTCGTGGCACCCACGTTGAGCAGCGAGAAGCCGATCGACGTGACCACGATGGCGGAGACGATGGGCGGCACGAACCGACGCCAATACTTGGCCGTCAAACCCAGCACGAGTTCCAGCAGGCCGCCGACCATTACCGCGCCGACCACTGCGCCATAGCCCTTGTCCGCGCAGATCGCCACGGCGGCCGCCACGTAGGTGAAGGAGATGCCGGTGACCATCGGCAGACGCGAGCCGATGAGCCACGCACCGTACAGTTGCAGGCAAGTGCCTAGGCCCGCCACCAGCAGGCCGGCCTGGATGATGGTGGCCGATTGGGCCGGCGTCATCTTCGCGGCCGAGGCGACGATGAAGATCGGGGCGAGGTTCGCCACGAACATGGCCATCACATGCTGCAGGCCGAACGGAATGCCCTTCCAGAAGGATACTGGCGCGTCCAGCGAAGACAACGCCTCAAAGGATACGGAATAATTGGTTTTCTTCTCTGACATGATTCTCTTCTTCTCTCTGTTGCTCCCGCCGGCGGGAGCAGTCAATGTGCTCAGTGCCTAAATGTGATTTCGCCGGTCTCGGAATTCATGGACTCGACGATGGCCAGCGAATCCACATCGTAGCCTTCAGCGCGCAGCGCGTCACCGCCGCCTTGGAAGCCCTTCTCCACGGCGATGCCAATGCCCTCGACCGTGGCACCGGCTGCTTCGCACAGATCGATCAGACCGCGCAACGCCTTGCCGTTGGCCAGAAAATCGTCAATAAGCAGCACATGGTCGCCGGCGTTCAGATACTTCTTGGCCACGATCACCGGGAACTCCTTCTGCTTGGTGAAGGAATAGACCGTGGTGGTGTACTGGTCGCCGTCGAGGTTGATGGACTGCGCCTTCTTGGCGAACACCACCGGCACATTGCCGAAATGCTGGGCCGCCACACACGCAATGCCGATGCCGGACGCCTCGATGGTCAGAATCTTGGTGATGTGCTTGCCGGCGAAATGAGCGGCCCATGCCGAACCCATGCGGTCGAACAGACGCACGTCGCACTGGTGATTCAGAAACGCGTCCACCTTGAGCACATCACCCGCCTTCACCGTTCCCTCGCTTTGGATTCGCTCCTCAAGTTCCTGCATTGAACCTCCCATTGTTGTATGTCAGTGAATGATATGGATACTCGTAAGTGTACGTTGTCCTGCGCTGACCCGTGCATGTGGTAAACATGAATGTCGCGATTCAAAGGGAGGCAACAGTGTACGACGAGCCGGAAGTCATCGCACGCAGCGCACAGGAACTCGTGGGCGACCTGAACCCGCAGCAGGCGGAAGCCGTGCAATACCGCGGTCAGGCGCTGCTGATCGGAGCCGGCGCAGGCTCCGGCAAAACCCGCGTGCTGACCCGCCGCATCGCCTGGATCTTGAGCCAGTTCGGCGCATGGCCGGGCCAGATTCTAGCCATCACCTTCACCAACAAGGCCGCCGCCGAAATGCGCGAACGACTCGGCTCGCTGATCGGCCCGGTGGCCCAGCGCATGTGGGTCTCCACCTTCCACTCCGCCTGCGTGCGCATTCTGAGGCGCGACGGCAAGTCCATCGGACTCAAGTCCGGCTTCTCCATCTACGATTCCGCCGACTCCGAGCGACTCGTCAAAATCATCGCCACCGAATTCAACCTCGACATCAAGCGCTACACTCCACGCTCGATTCTCAGCCATATCTCCGACCTCAAGAACAATTTGACCGGTTGGAAGGAAAACCTCGCCGTTCACGCGCCCGACTTCACGCCCGGCCAGCGCGGCTACCAGTTCGGCACGGTGGGCGACCTTGAAGCCATCTACGCGGTGATCTACGCCGAATACGAGCATCGCTTGGCCCTGGCCAACGCCGTCGACTTCGACGATCTGATCGGCCGCACGGTCGAGTTGCTGCGCACCGACCCGGCCGTCGCCGAGTACTACCATCACCGCTTCCGTTACATTCTGGTCGACGAGTATCAGGACACCAACCACGCCCAGTACGTGCTCGTGCGCGAGCTGGCCGGCGTGGACACGGGAGAGAAGGCCATCCCGGGCGCGCCTAACGCCGGCAAGTCCGGCCCCGCCTGGATCACCGTGGTGGGCGATTCCGACCAGTCCATCTACGCGTTCCGTGGTGCCGACATCCGCAACATTCAGGACTTCGAGCAGGACTTCCCGAACGCCAAGACCATCATGCTCGAACAGAACTATCGTTCGACGCAGACCATTCTGGACGCGGCCAACGCGGTGATCAGCAACAACGACGGCCGCAAGCCCAAGAAACTGTGGACCGCGCTCGGCAAGGGCGAGCCGATCGTCGGCTACGCAGCGGACAACGCCCAGCAGGAGGCCCAGTGGGTGGCCACCGAAATCGCGCGCCTGCACGCCGAAGAGGGCATCGCCTACTCCGACATGGCGATCATGTACCGCGCCAACGCCCAATCCCGCTCGCTCGAAGAGGCGCTGATCAACACGAATCAGCCGTATCAGCTCGTCGGCGGCACCAAGTTCTACGAACGTCGCGAAATCAAGGACGCGCTGGCCTATTTGCAGGCGCTCGTCAATCCGGACGACGATGTGAATCTACGCCGTATTCTCAACGTGCCTAAGCGTGGGCTTGGCGACCGCGCCGAAGGCGTGCTGCTCGCCTACGCGCGCGAGCATGGCACCAGCTTCTTCTACGCACTCATGCACTTGGATGAGATCGAGGTGCCGACACGCACCGCCACCTCGCTACGAGCATTCCACGATCTGATGGGCGCACTCTCGCAGTTCACGCGCGCGCACGACTCCAAGCCCAGCGAGATCGTGGCCGAAGTATTGGAGAAGTCGGGCTTAAGGGCCGAACTCGAGAAATCCGTGGACCCGCAGGACGCCTCCCGTCTGGAGAACCTCTCCCAGCTGCAGTCCACTGCCGCCGAATTCGAACAGAACACGCTTGACGCCACGTTGTCCGCATTCCTGGAGACCACCGCGCTTGTGGCCGACTCCGACCAACTACCCGGCGAGGCGGAGGACTCCGGCAAGGTGACGCTCATGACCTTGCACACCGCCAAGGGCCTCGAATACCCGGTGGTGTTCCTGACCGGCATGGAACAGGGCACCTTCCCGCATTCGCGTTCGATGGAAGACACCACTGAACTGCAGGAGGAACGCCGACTCGCCTATGTGGGCATCACGCGCGCCAAGCAGAGACTGTATGTCACGCGCGCCGCCGTCCGCTCCCAGTGGGGCCAGGCCGCCGATATGATGCCCAGCCAATTCCTCGACGAGATTCCGGATTCGCTGATTGATTGGAAACGTCGTGAAGCCGGTGTGGAGCGTATGCGCGCCAGCTGGGAGACCGATGGATTCGCCGACGATTTGGGCGGCTGGGATGATGACGATTTCGGCGGCGCCACGTTTGGCGGGTCGTCGACGTTCGGCTCGCGTGGTTCGTCCGGTTCGGGTTCGTCCTATGGGTCGCGGTCGCGGCATGGGTCGTCGTATGGCTCGGATTCCGGCTCCTCGTCGTATGGTTCCCGTTCAGGTTCTTCGTACGGTTCCCGTTCATCATCATATGATTCCCGCTCCGGCTCGTCCTCCTACGGGTCTCGCTCCCGTTCGGGGTCGTCTTACGGGTCTCGTTCCCGTTCCGGTTCTTCGTCCGGTTCATATGGCGGCACCCGTGGCGGCAAAGTCACCACGCGCCGCACCACACCGAAATCCGGTTCGACCGGCTCTGCCGTGCCCAGCTCGAAGCTCACCAAGGATAATGGCCTGAATATCGCCGACTTCGCCGTGGGCGACATGATCAGCCACGACCAGTACGGTCTCGGCAAGGTCACCGACGCGCAAGACAAGGGCCGCAATTCGGTAATCACCGTGGACTTCGGCTCCGCCGGCGTCAAACGCCTCATGCTCCGCGTAGCACCTATTGAGAAGTTGTAGATAAATTGGCCCCTCTGACGAGGGGCTGAGTTACATACCAAATAAATTCACAAAAAACAAGACTTGTGTTCTTCATCACAGTGTGGGCATAATGCGGAGGTCGTGCTTACGAGCCATGGGAACAGGGGAAAGGAAAAAGTAATTATGAAGAACAAGCTGTTTGCATCCGTGCCCAATATTCTGTTCGGCGCGCTGATCACCATCGCGCCCCAGACCTTTGCGCACGCCTGCACCGGCCATGACATGCCGGGTGCCTGCCACTACTCGCAACAGGCGGCCACCGGCATCGGCGTCGTCATCCTCGTGTTCGGCGTCGTGGCTTTGTTCGTCGCCCCGCAGATTCGCATCGGTCTCAATATCGCCGCCGCAACCAACGCCCTGCTGCTACTCGCCGTACCCACCTTCCTGATAGGTGTCTGCAAGGGCGCGATGATGCACTGCCGCATGGTTATGCTGCCCACGCTCATCGTGCTCGGCGTGCTCACCATCGTGTTCGCGGCCATCGCCATCTGGCTCGACTCTCGCGCCGCCAAGCGCAACTGATCGAGCAGACGGCCGGAGCCCAGCCATTCCGGACGCTGGACTCCGGCCTCGCTTGTTGCAACCGCACTATAAGCAACATAAGGACTCATCGTGCCATCCCATATCGCATTGCGTGGCCTTCCGATTGAAAACCTCAAACGCAAGCCGTTCCGCACCGGCGCACTGCTCGCCGTCGTCACCATCCTCGCGCTGACGTTCTTCGGCGGCACCATGCTGACCATGAACCTCAACACCGGCATGACCAGTATGGAAAAGCGCCTGGGCGCCGACCTTATGGTCGTGCCGCAAAACACCGCGCAGAAGGCTGAAGCGCTGCTCACCAACGGCAATCCCAGCACTTTCTATTTCACCAAAGACATCGCCGACGAGGTCATGCAGGCCGACGGCATCGCACAGGCCACCGAACAGACCTATATATCATCGCTGGCCGCCGCCTGCTGTGCCGAAAAGCTGCAGATCATCGGTTATGACCCGGACACTGACTTCGTCATCGAACCATGGGTCGCCTCCCAGTTCGAAGGCCCCCTTGAAGACGGTCAGATGATTGCAGGCGCAAATGTCAACGTGTCCACCGACGGCACCATCGAACTCTACGGCCGTTCATGGCCGGTCGTCGCCCAGCTCGCCAACACCGGCACCAGCCTCGACAACTCGGTGTTCATCAACCAAAACACCGTGCCCGACATGGTCGCCGCCTCGGCCAAGGTCTCCAAGCAGGTCATGCCCGCCGAATATGCAGGCGAAGCCGTCTCCACCGTGATGATTAAGACGCAGCAGGGGTACGAAGCGCAGACCGTGGCTGAAAACATCAAGCGTCTTGACTCCCGGTTCGCCGATTTGGAGTACGTATACCCCGGCGGCATCACCGCTAACACCAGAACTTCGCTGACCGCGCTTGTCACCTACCTCAAGATTTTCGTGGCGGTGATCTGGGTAATGGGCGTGATTGTGCTGCTCGCCGTATTCGCCTCGTCGGTGAACGAACGCAAACGCGAATTCGCGTCCCTGCGCATCATGGGCGCCACGCGCGGCATGTTGAATGCCATCATTCTGAAGGAAGCCGCCATCATCGGTCTGATCGGTGGCGTAATCGGCGTCGGCGCGGCCAGCCTGGTGATTTTCCCATTCAGTTCGCTGATCGGCAAACAGCTTCAATTGCCGTATCTGCAAGCCAGCCTGGTTGCGGTGATCGGATTCATTGCCGTGACCATTGTGTGCTCTACGGTCATCGGCATCATCGGTTCGCTGGCCACCATGTGGCGTCTCGGCCGGCCCGAAGCCTACCTGACCCTGCGAGAGGGGGAGTGATATGACTGAGACAACTACGCCGACTCAGCTGACCACGGTTGAGCCGACCAAGCTCCAGCCGACCACGCCAGCTCGGCCGAACGCGCCGACTACGCCGGATTCGCCGCACGTAACCGAGACGCCCTCCCCGGACCATCTGCTGACCTTGACGGACCTGACCCGCCAGTTCGTCCGCCGCGGCACGCCGTTCGACGCCGTCAGCCACGTGAACCTCACCGTCGATGCCGGCGAATTCATCGCCATTGTCGGCCGGTCGGGCAACGGCAAAAGTACGTTGATCAACATGGTCGCCGGGCTGATTCGCCCGACCTCGGGAGCCGTGAGCGTGGCTGGACGCAATGTGGCCGACTTGGGCGATAAAGCACTGTCCGTGCTGAGGAACCGCACTATCGGATTCGTGACCCAAAGCCAGACCCTGCTCGGCAACCTGACCGTGCTCGACAACGTGATTCTGCCCGCAACGATGTTTCCGGAGCCGCTGCCGTTCGCTCAAAACGCGGAAGCAACGGATGCCGTTGCTCAGGTGGACGCTGTTGCGTCGACCGATGCCGTGGCACAAGCCGCTGCCACCAATGATGAAGCAGCCGCCGACCTGTTCATGCCGGATGTCATTGCGCCAATCACAGACCGGGAAAACATGCCGTCAAACACGGCTGCGAGCCGTCCGGACCTGTTCGCCACCCGATCTCGCATGCTGCTCACCCAGCTTGGTGTCGCCGATCTGGCAGACAGCTACCCGCGCGAGCTGTCCGGCGGTGAAATGCGGCGCGTCTCCATCGCCCGCGCGCTGATGAACCAGCCGAGCCTGCTCATCGCCGACGAGCCGACCGGCGACCTCGACCAAGAGAGCACCGACATCGTAATGCGTCTGCTCAGAGACCAAGTCAACAACGGCACGGCGATTCTCATGGTCACCCATGATCCCGATGCACTCGAATACGCAGACCGGGTGTATCGCATGGACGCCGGAGTGCTGTCCATAGCCTCGGTGTAATATGGTCTGCTGGTGTCTGCCAACAGGTAGATACCGTCTGGAGTCATAGCCCATCAGCGGGTCGGCGGTAGGTAATCGCAAGAAAACCAACCCGTTCGTGTTCGTTCACGACGAAGCGCTGGGGAGGCCCGACTCAGCGCTTGCCAGGCATATGCAAGGCAAGCGTTCCGTTCAGATAACGACAGAAGGATTAATCCAATGACGAACGTTCAGCGTTCTCGCCGTCAGGTGCGGCTGTCTCGCGCCCTCGGCATCGCACTGACCCCCAAGGCTCAGCGCATCTTCGAAAAGCGTCCGTACGCTCCTGGCGAGCACGGCCGTGACCGCCGCCGCACCGAGTCCGATTACGCGGTGCGTATGCGCGAAAAGCAGCGTCTGCGCGCTCAGTACGGCATCTCCGAGAAGCAGCTTCGCGCCGCTTACGAGAAGGCCACCCGTACTGCCGGCCAGACCGGTAACGCCATGCTGACCGACCTCGAGACCCGTCTCGACAACCTGGTGCTGCGTGCCGGCTTCGCCCGCACCACCGCCCAGGCCCGTCAGTTCGTGGTGCACCGTCACATCCTCGTTGACGGCAACATCGTGGACCGCCCGTCCTACCGTGTCAAGCCCGGCCAGACCATTCAGGTGAAGGCCAAGAGCCAGACCATGGTTCCGTTCCAGATCGCCGCCGAAGGCGTGCACCGTGACGTGCTGCCTGCGGTCCCCGGCTACCTCGACGTGAACCTGCCGTCCCTGAAGGCCACTGTGACCCGTAAGCCGGAGGTCGAAGAGATCCCGGTGCAGGTCAACATCCAGTACGTGGTCGAATTCTACGCCCGCTGATCCGGGCCCTCTGGTCAACAAATCCAGGACATACCGCTCGAACCCCGCGCTTCTTTCGAGAAGCCGCGGGGTTCCTGCGTTGTAGGCGATTACTGGCCGCACACCGCCTGACGAATCATCGTCGCGTACGCATAGGCACCGGTCATATTCGAATGGATGCCGTCATCGTTGAGGTATTCGCTATGACCTTCGCTATACCCATGCCAATCGATGATGCCCACGTTCTTGTTCTTCTTGGCGGCCTCACGCAGCATCGTATTGTTGTTGTTCTCCTGCCACGGGTATGGCATACGGATGGTGATGAAGTATGTCGGCTTGCCGCCGGTCAGGTCAATGAGCTGTTGCACTTCCTGCTCATTCGAAATCACGCCGTTCGTGCCGAGGCCAAACACCACCACACTGCCACTGTGGCCGGCAGCGGTGTCCTGCTGATACACATCCACCGCCTGCGGCATCTGACGGTTCGGCAGGCCATCGATAAAAGCGTTCGGGAATGCGGCCTGGATGGCGTCCGAAGTACCCGACGTCACTGAATCGCCGACCATCATCATATCCGCGTTGCAGCTTTCCGTTGCCGGATCATAGGCGTACTTCGAAATGTCAAGATTGTTTGGCACCTTTTCCGCAATCGGTTTGATGGTGGGCGGCTGAGAATCCGAACCGTTCTTATTCGCGTCAGCGGTATTGGTTTCGCCGTTCGCGGCATTCGTGGCAGAAGACTCGGGCTCGGGCTTCGCCGGTTTCTTGACCGGCTTGGCGGGTGCCGCGAGTTCGGGGCGCAGCTGAATGGCTCGCGCTTGAGCGATGCCATTCCAGTCCACCGGTGCCCACGTCAGCGCCACAACGGTCACCAATCCGATAACCGACATGACCCACGCGCCCGGACGCAGCTGGTAGCCGGCTTTCGGCAGCGGCTTGGCGTGTTGGCTACGAGGCATCTGCACCGATTTACGGGCCGCCTCGACCAGCTGGTAGAAGGCTTCCGACGCCGCCAACACCACGACGGCCTCAAGAACCCAACCCCACCACGGCAACGCCTGCGTTCGTGTCGCCGGGTTCATGAACTGCAGCAGCGGATAATGCATGACGTACAGCGAGAACGATCGCGACCCGATATAGCGTAGGGGAGCGCAACCCAGCACGTGCGACCAGATTGAGTCATTGTTCACGGCACAGGCCAAGGCGCACAACGATATGAACGCGGTAATCAGGTACACGCCTTGGTACATGTACGACAGATACCCGTTGGCGAACCAGAATCCGGCCAGCAGTGCCGCCAAAGCCGCGGTGCCAAGAACATTGCAGACGATAGTGAGACGGGTGCCCGTCTCGTCGCCGGCCTGACGTTCGATCCGCACTGTTTGCGAAGCCGCTCCAGCTTCCGCAACTTCCGTACCTCGCGAGGAAGACGCAATCCAGATAGCCAACAGTGCACCGGTGGCCAGCTCGGCGAGGCGAGTGTCGGTACCGTAATACACGCGGGAGGTATTGGCCGGGTCAAACAGCAACACCATGGCGGCGGTGGAAGCAGCCATGATGACAAGAATCGCCATGGAGCGCACCCATTTGGACTCGGTGATTTTGCCGAGCACCACCATCAGCAACGGCCAAATCAGATAGAACTGCATCGTCACGCCCAAGAACCACAGATGGGTCAGAGGAGAAGGCAATCCGGCCGCCTCGAAATACGGCACCTTGCGGAAGATGTACACCCAATTGCTGGCGAACAAGGCGCTTGGCAGCGAATCGGAAACCACTTTCTGCAACAGGCTGGGAGCGAACATCCAAGTGAGCCAAGGCACCACGGCAATGGTCGCCAGCATCACCGGCCATAAACGAGTAATGCGGCGGATCAGATATCGGCCATATCCAAAGGACCCGGTGCGGTCCACCATGTTCAGTACCGAACGTGTGGCAAGAAAACCGGTGATAACGAAAAACATCGTCACGCCGATGAATCCGCCCTGCAATAGCGACGGACGGGTGTGGAATGCTATGACTCCAAGAATCGCCAGAGCGCGCAGTCCATCAATACCCCTGAAATGGGTAGGCACAGACGATTGAGATGGTGCAGGTTTCAAGGTTATGCTCACATTACCCTAAGCGTACTCTCAGGAATCGTCAGGTATGCTACCCGGATTACGCATATCTCAGGTAGTGACCTATGCCGTTATGACTTCCGGCAACCCGCACCGAAACCGCCGGAATGGTGACATAATCAGAACCATGATTCTTCATCTGCATTTGGTCCGTCACGGACAGACCTATTTCAACCGATACAACCGTCTGCAGGGATGGTCGAATTCGCCGCTGACCGAGTCGGGCGTCGCCGATGCCGTCAAGGCCGGTGAGCGACTGAAAGGATTGACGTTCGCCGCCGCCTACTGTTCGGACACCACGCGTGCCCAGCAGACGGCCGAGAAAATTCTCGACATCAACGAAGCCGCGGGTAACCCGCGCCCCGCACTCGTGACGGACATGCACTTCCGCGAGCAGTTCTACGGCTACTACGAGGGACTTGACATGGCCATGGCCTGGTACGCCGCGGGAGCACCCCACGGCGTCAAAACCTACAACCAAATCGTCGAGAAGTTCGGGTTGGGGGCCTCGCGTGATTTTCTCAAGGAAGCCGATCCCTTCCACGATGCGGAATCCGATGAGGAATATTGGACGCGCGTCGAAGGCGCGTTCCGTCTTATCGCCGACAACCCGAATCTCAAGGACGGCGACGATGTGCTGCAGATTTCGCATGGCAACACACTGCTTAGCCTCGGTCACCGGTTCGGCGGCCCTGACCTCGATCTGAACGAACGCCCGGCGAATGGTTCGGTAACCGTGATCGACTTCGACACCGACAAGCCGTTCGGCGAAGCCGTGACCATCGTTTCGTACGGCAAGTAGCAAATAGCAAGCAATACATATCGAATAGCACGTACGGTCCACGGCGGCACGCCGCAAACGAAAGCGTCAGCAGGACAGCCTTTCGCCTATAGCCGCATACGCCCACGCGCACGGTTTTCGCCCTGCGCATGCAATGGTATGCCAAGAAATAGGGAAGGAGTGCTACCCTTAGGCGAGTAAGTGTGACCGCAAGGAGGAAACAATGGGAGTCGGAGAGATCGCTGGCCTGATCGCGGCCATCGCGTTCGCAGTATTGGCCGGTTTCATGATCTATCCGCTGATCAGGCTGGGCAAGATGTTTGATCAGATATCGCGGACGGTCCGGGAGTCCGGTGAACACGCCATCCCCGCGCTGGACGAAGGCGTGACCACCGTCAAGCAGGTCAACAAGTCGCTCGAAGACGTGAACAAGATTTCCGCCGCGGCTTCCACCACCGCCAACAACGTTGGTGCGTTGACCGATCTGTATGGCTCCTTCCTCGGTAAGCCCGTCATCAAGATCGCTTCCACCTTCTACGCGCTGAAAACCACGGGTCAGTCCTTCCTTGCGAAGAATGCCGCGAAAACCACCGTCAACGACACCGCCGAGAAGGGGGAGTGATGTTCAAACGCATCTTCTGGGTCGGCGTCGGCGTGGCCATCGGAATCGTTGCCGTCACCAAGGCACAGGCCTATGTCAAGGCCAATACGCCTGATGCGGCACGCCAGTTCCTGCTTGGCCCCGATCAGGACAATGTGCCGATGAAAACACTCGAAGGGTTGGTCAACGAGTTCAATGCCACCCGTCGAGCCCGCGAGGCTGAGCTCAACCGTCAGTACATCGAGCGCGCCAACTGACACGCGCATGCCGCCTTGCCATCTAGTCACTGAATCAGCTAGAACAAACTAGCCCTCATAATCCAGTCTTTTTCCACCAATACCAGGCGCAACTGCGCCCATTACCCAAACAAGGAGTTCATCCGCTCATGCGCACTGCGGACATCGCAAAGCGATACCTCGATTATTTTGCCAAGCACGACCATCTCATCGTGCCCTCGGCATCCCTGATTTCCCCGAACCCCACCACGCTTTTCACCATCGCCGGCATGGTGCCGTTCATCCCGTACCTGATGGGTGAGCAGACCCCGCCGAAGCGCCGCATGGCCTCCAACCAGAAGTGCGTGCGTACGCTCGACATCGACGAGGTCGGCAAGACCACCCGCCACGGCACCTTCTTCCAGATGCTCGGCAACTTCTCCTTCGGCGACTACTTCAAGGAAGAGGCCATCCACTACGCCTGGGAGCTGCTCACCACCTCGCAGGATGAGGGCGGCTACGGCTTCGACCCCGAGAAGCTGTGGATGACCACGTTCACCGACGATGACGAAGCCCGTTCCATGTGGATCAACGAGGGCGTGGACCCCGAGCACATCCAGAAGATGGGCATGGAAGACAACTTTTGGACCACCGGTGGCCCCGGACCCGGCGGCCCCTGCTCCGAAATCTACGTGGACCGCGGCCCCGCCTTCGGCAAGGAAGGCGGCCCGATTGCCGACGAGAACCGCTACATCGAGATCTGGGACCTCGTGTTCGAGAACTACGAGGTCGACAACGTCAAGTCCAAGACCGACCTGCACATCGTGGGCGAGCTTGAGAACAAGAACATCGATACCGGTGCCGGCTTGGAACGTCTGGCCTACCTGCTGCAGGGCAAGAACAACATCTACGAGACCGATGAGGTCTTCCCGGTCATCGAGGCCGCCGAGCAGCTCTCCGGCCTGAAGTACGGCGAGAACGAGGACGCCGACGTGCGCTTCCGCGTGGTCGCTGACCACGTGCGCTCCGCCCTGATGATCATGTCCGACGGCGTGCGCCCGTCCAACGTGGGCCGTGGCTACGTGCTGCGCCGCCTGCTGCGCCGCACCGTGCGCTCCATGCGCATGCTCGGCGTGACCGATCCGGTGCTGCCCACCCTCTTCCCGACCTCCAAGACCGCCATGGAGGCCAGCTACCCGGAGCTCAACGACACCTTCCATGAGGTGTCCGAATCCGCGTATGGCGAGGAAGACGCCTTCCGCCGCACCCTTGAGACCGGCACCACGATTCTCGACGTGGCCGTCAACAAGGCCAAGAGCGATTCCGCCGAGCCCGTCGTGGCCGGCGAGGACGCCTTCAAGCTGCACGACACCTACGGCTTCCCGATTGAGCTGACCCTCGAGATGGCCGCCGAACAGGGCGTGAAGGTGGACGAGGCCAAGTTCCGCGAACTCATGGCCGAGCAGAAGTCCCGCGCCCGCGCCGACGCCCTCAAGAAGCGTCACAACGTGGATCTTTCCGTTTACGACGACTTCAAGAAGACGCTCGTCAGCCCGATCGACTTCCTCGGCTACACCGACATGTCCGCCCGCGCCAAGGTGATCGGCATCATGCAGGAAGGCAAGGGTTCCGTGCCCGCCGTGACCGGCCCGGCCAACGTCGAGGTCATCCTCGACCGCACCCCGTTCTACGCGGAGGCCGGCGGCCAGCTCGCCGACCAGGGCGAGATCCTGTCCGACGACGGCGCCGTGCTCGAAGTCGACGATGTGCAGAAGCCCATCAAGGGCCTCATCGTCCACCAGTGCCGTCTGACCGAAGGCACGCTGGTCGTCGGCGCCGAAGTCAACGCCAACATCGACCTGGCCCGCCGTGGCGCCATCGCCCGCTCGCACACCGCCACGCACATGGTGCACAAGGCGCTGCGTGAGGAGCTGGGCCCGCAGGCCACCCAGCGCGGCTCCGAAGACGCCCCGAACCGTCTGCGCTTCGACTTCCAGTGGTCCAAGGCCCCGGCCAAGTCCGTGATCTCCGCAGTCGAGGAGCGCGTCAACGACAAGCTGCGCGACAACCTCGCCGTGACCACCAAGGAAATGAAGTTCGACGACGCCATCGCCCTCGGTGCCATGCACCTGTTCGGTGAGAAGTACGGCGACATCGTACGCGTGGTCTCCATCGGCGAAGACGGCTGGAGCCGCGAGCTGTGTGGTGGTACCCACGTGGACCACGTTGGCAAGATCGGCATGGTCAACATCCTGTCCGAAGCCTCCATCGGCTCCGGCGTGCGTCGTGTCGACGCCGTCGTGGGCCAGGGTGCCTATGACTTCAACGCTCGTGAGCACGCGCTGGTCTCCCAGCTGTCCGACAAGCTCAACGCTCGCCCGGACGAGCTCGCCGAGCGTGTGAACGCCCTGCTCGCCAAGCTCAAGGAATCCGATCGTCGCTTGGCCTCCATGTACGAGTCCCAGCTGGCCGCCTCGGTTCCGGCGCTGGTTGCTGACACCAAGAACTCCGCGGCCCCGGTCAAGGTGGCCGTCAAGAACGTGGGCCACTTCGGCGCGGTCGATGCCCTGCGCAAGACCGTACTTGACGTGCGCGCCCAGCTCGGTGAAGACGCCCCCGTGGTGGTGGCCCTCGCCGGCGTGAACGAGGATGACAAGCCGATGGTCGCCGTGGCCACCAACGAGGCCGCCCGCAAGGCCGGCATCAAGGCCGGTGATCTGGTGCGTGGCGCAGCCAAGGTCCTCGGCGGCGGTGGCGGCGGCAAGCCGGACTTCGCCCAGGGTGGCGGTGTCGATGCCTCCAAGATCGACGAGGCCCTCGAAGCGCTCAAGCACGAGGCGCAGAAAGCCTGATTCCGCCAGTGGTGTGGTTAGGCGTTGATTTGGGTAATGCCCGGGTCGGACTGGCACTGTCCGACCCGGAGCTTACCTTTGCACACCCTGCTGGCAACATTCATGTTGCCGGCGACTATTTCTTTGCTATTGACGAGGTCCTGAACGTCATCGAAGACGAACATGTGGACCATGTAATCGTCGGACTGCCCCTGCAGATGGACGGTACAGAAGGCAAAAGCGCCAAAAAAGCGCGCAGGTGGGCGGCCAATCTGGAGAAGAGGCTGCAAGCAGAGAGTGAAGACAGTGATTCTACGGAGTATCAGATTCCGCAGGTATCATTGATAGATGAGAGATTGACAACAGTCAGTGCGCATCGTCAGCTGTTCGAGGCCCATAAAGCTTCGAACAAGCACAGGCCGGTGGTTGACCAGCAGTCGGCAGTGGTGATTTTGCAGACGGCACTCGACCGTACCCGGGAGCAGTGAGGTATCGGTTATGACCGATGATTTTAACGAGTTCTTTGATGACAACACGCATTGGGTCGAACAGGGGTCAGAACCAATGCGCGGGGCCGAGCCGCCAGAACCGCCGAAATCCCGCAAGGAGATGCGCAAGCGACGTGCACAGCGCAGGCGCAAGCGTATCAGTGGCATTATCATCGCTATCGCCATCGCCGCCCTTCTTATCGGCGGCGGCTATTTCGGCGTAACCAAGCTCATCGCATGGCGCGACAGCCGGAGCAACCAGTCGACGGCCATCGCGGACTATCCGGGACCGGGCTATGGCGAGGTCGAATTCACCGTGAGCGAGGGCCAAGGCGCGGCGGAGATCGCCGATAATCTGCTCAAGGCCGAAGTCATCAAGTCTACTGCCGCGTTCACCAGCGTGGTCAACGCCAATAGCGCGACACTCTATCCGGGAACGTTCACATTGAAGAAGCATATGGCCGCATCCGATGTGATCGCCGTTCTCTCCGACACCAACCGGGCGGCGGACTTCCTCGAGGTTCGTCCCGGTGAACGTGCCACCGATGTGTTCGCCAACGCCGCGAAGCTTTCCGGCATTGCCCAAAGCGAATTCGATACGATTATCAAGAACAAGGGTAAGGATATTCTGCCCAATGAAGCGGGCGGTAGCTTTGAGGGATGGCTGGAGCCGGGAACCTACAACGTCAAGAGCATGAAGAGCGCTTCGGAAATCCTCAAGGCCATGGTCGATAAGCGTATCGCCAAGTTGGATGAATTGGGCGTGCCGACCGGCAGTGACCGCGAACGGGTGATGATCATCGCCTCTATCGCCGAGGCCGAGGTCAACAAAGCCGATTACTACGGCAAAGTGACGCGAGTCATCGAGAACCGTTTGGAGCAGGGCATGTCGTTGGGCATGGATTCCACCGTGGCCTATGGCAATAACGTCAAGCCCGCGCAGGTGACCACCGAGATGACCCAGGACGAGTCCAACCCGTACAACACGTACAAGATCTCCGGCCTGCCGCCTACGCCGATCAGCAATCCCGGCGATAGCGCCATTCAAGCGGCACTGCACCCCGAAAGCGGCAATTGGCTGTACTTCTGCACGGTCAATCTGGACACCGGCGAAACCAAGTTCGCCGTAACCGCCGATGAACATGACCAGAACGTGGCCGAACTACGCAAGTGGCAAGCCGAAAACCAGTAGTCACCTCATTGACTCCCCTCGCCGAGGGGGGCTGTCCGCAAAGCGGACTGAGGGGAGTAATACGGGATTAAGCCCCAACAACCACCGCCACAATCGCGCCCGCCAATATCACCGGCACATACGGCACCTTGCCCGCATGTGCCGGCGATGTGCGTTGCGGGTCGAATCGCGTCCACAAGGCAATCCATGTGATGCCGGCAACGCCCATCGCCAGCCACCAGACCACCACAGGCAACAGGCCAAACAGTCCGACAGACAATCCCATAGGTATCAAGGCGGTCACATCACCGAATCCCAACGACCGCGGCACCAGCAACGCCAACGCGAACTGGATTAGGCAACATAGCACGGTGAACAACAGCGCCTGCAACAGCACGAACAGGTCGTTCACCACCACTCCATACGCGAAATCGGCGGCCAGCTGAAGCAACGCGCCCACAGCCACCCACGCGATCGGCACCCGCCGATGACGAACATCCTCAATGGACAGTGCAAGCCCACATAGCAGACCGGGTAGCGTGAACAGGTATGGCATGGCTTAACATTAACCCCTAGTTAGACGTACACATAGACGTACACACATGAAACGAGGGAAGTTATGCTGCGTTGGCAGACGGCAGGGGAGTCTCACGGAGAAGCATTGGTGGCCATGATTGAAGGGTTGCCGGCCGGCGTGCGTATTAGCACGGACGATATCGTTTCCGCACTGGCACGCCGTCGACTTGGATATGGTCGCGGTGCCCGCATGAAGTTCGAGCAAGACAAGGTCCGTCTGCTGACCGGTGTACGCCACGGCCTGACCCTCGGCTCGCCGGTGGCCATCGAAATCGCCAACACCGAATGGCCGAAGTGGACCGAGGTCATGAGCGCTGATGCACTCGACCATGACCTGCCGCGCGAAGGCCGCAATGCGCCCCTGAGCCGCCCACGCCCGGGCCACGCCGATCTGACCGGCATGCGCAAGTATGGTTTTGATGACGCCCGCCCGGTACTGGAGCGCTCCAGCGCCCGTGAGACCGCCTCCCGCGTGACCTTGGGCGAGGTGGCCAAGCAGTTCCTGGATCAGGCGTTCGGCATCCGCACCGTAGCCCACGTGGTGGCGCTCGGTGGCGTGCAGACCAACCCCGACCTGCCCCTGCCCACCCCCGATGATCTGGAAGCGCTTGACGCCTCGCCTGTCCGTACGCTGGACAAAGAGGCCGAAGCCCGCATCATCGAACGCATCAACGAGGCCAAGAAGGCCGCCGACACGTTGGGCGGCGTGATTGAAGTGCTCGCCTACGGCGTGCCCGCAGGCATCGGCACCTACGTGGAGTCCGACCGTCGTCTGGACGCGGCTCTGGCCTCCGCGATTATGGGCATTCAGGCGTTCAAGGGTGTGGAGATCGGCGACGGCTTCCTGGAAGCCTCCCGCCCCGGTTCGCAGGCGCACGATGGGATCGTGGTCAACGCCGACGGCCGCATCGACCGTCTGTCCAACCGCGCAGGCGGCATTGAAGGCGGTATGTCCAATGGCCAGGTGATTCGCGTACGCGGTGCCATGAAGCCGATTCCGTCCATCCCCAAGGCCCTGCGTACGGTCGACGTGCTGACCGGCGAATCCGCACAAGCCATCAACCAGCGTTCCGACAGCACTGCCGTGCCTGCGGCATCCGTGGTGGCCGAGGCCATGGTGCGTCTGACTTTGGCGAAGTACGCGCTGGATAAGTTCGGTGGAGACAGTGTTGCCGAAACACGGCGCAACCTTGAGTCGTATCTCGCCTCGTGGCCGGAGCACATGCGCTGAACGAAGTGGAGTATGGTTTCGTGACGACTGCCGCGGAACCATCAGCAATTGTACTCACCAATCGTCGAGAGGATTCGTAGATTATGACCGCACGCCCCCGCGCCGTCATCATCGGCATGATGGGAGCCGGCAAAACACGTGTCGGTAAGGAAGTGGCGCATATGTTGCGTCTGCCGTTCGCCGATGCCGATGTGGAGATCGAACGTGAAGTGGGCATGAAGATTCCCTCCTACTTCGAGGAATACGGTGAGCCGGCATTCCGCGAGGTCGAGGCCGATTTCATCGCCGATATGCTTGAGGATTTCGACGGTATCTTTTCGCTGGGCGGTGGCGCTCCCATGACGCCATCCACCCAGCATGCCCTCGCCTCCTACATCGACCATGGCGGTCGTGTGGTCTACCTTGATGCCGATCCGGCGGAAGCCATGGAACGCGCGAACCGTGGGGGAGGCCGGCCCATGCTCAATGGCGACGCCAACTCCCGTTGGAAGAAACTGTTCAAGCAGCGTGACCCGGTATTCCGCGAGGTCGCCAACGTTCATGTCCATACCCGGGGACTTACGCCTCAGGGCGCAGCGAAGAAAGTGATTGATATGGTTTCTGAGCGAGCAGTGCATGTTACCGGAGCGGCAATTGAGCCGTATGATGTGGTCATTGGCGAAGGTGCCATGAATCATCTGGTCGACGTGCTGGGACCCAAGCCCGCCAAAATCGCGCTTATCCATACCCAGCCGGTGCAGCGACACTCCGATCGTGCCCGCGCCCTGTTGCGTCAGGGCGGCTATGAGGTTTCCGACATCGTGATTCCGGATGCCGAACCCGGCAAGACCATTACCGTGGCCAACGGCATTTGGGAACGCCTTGGCAACGAAGGTTTCACCCGATCCGATGCCGTGGTGGGGCTTGGCGGCGGTGCCGCAACCGATTTGGCCGGTTTCGTGGCTGCCACGTGGATGCGCGGCGTGCGCTATGTGAACTGCCCGACCTCGCTGCTGGCTATGGTCGATGCCTCCACCGGTGGCAAAACCGGCATCAACACCCCGCAGGGCAAGAACCTCGTCGGCTCGTTCTACACGCCTGCCGGTGTGCTGGCCGACACCAAGACGCTGGCTACGCTGCCCAATGACATCTTCATCGAGGGTCTCGGCGAAGTCGCCAAATCCGGTTTCATCCGCGACCCCGAAATCCTGCATATTCTCGAAGACCACGCAGCTGAACTGCGCGCTTTCGACGGCTCTACATTCCTCGGCTCGCCGCTCGAAGACGTGGTTGCCGAGCTCATTGAGCGCACGGTAAAGGTCAAGGCCTACCACGTCTCCTCCGATTTGAAAGAGAAGGGTCTGCGTGAATTCCTCAACTACGGGCACACGATGGGCCATGCCATCGAAAAGCTCGAGCACTTCCGCTGGAGGCATGGCAATGCGGTGGCCGTCGGTATGGTGTATGCCGCCGAGCTGGCCCATCTGATCGGTTACATCGATCAGGATCTGGTTGACTATCACCGCTCGTTGCTCGCTTCGCTGGGTCTGCCGACGTCGTGGAATGGCGGCTCGTTCGACGACGTGCTCGCATTGATGCATCGCGACAAGAAAGCCCGTGGCAACGAACTGCGCTTCGTGGTCCTCGACGAGATTGGTCACGTCGTACACCTCGACAACCCGCCCGCCGAAGCCGTAGAAGAAGCATTCCGTCGTATCCAGCAGTAATTGAACGGCCGTAGGCCGTGCCGTTCGCCATCCCCTCAGAAAAAAGTACTTGGCTCCCCTCTAACGGAGGTGCCCCGGAGTCGGATTTACCTGCTACCTCCCTCTGATGAGGGAGGTGCCCCGAAGGGGCGGAGGGAGAGAAGCACAAACAAAAGGAGTCCCAATGACCAAAGTCATCGTTGTCAATGGCCCCAACCTCGGACGTCTCGGCGTCCGCCAGCCCGACGTCTACGGTCGTCAAGACCTCGACACCCTGCGCAAGCTCTGCGCCGAATGGGGCAAGGACCTCGGCCTCGAAGTCGAGGTGCGCCAGACCGACGACGAAGCCGAAATGGTGCACTGGATGCACCAAGCCGCCGACGAGAAAACCCCGGTGGTCATGAACCCCGCCGCCTTCACGCACTATTCGTATGCTCTCGCCGACGCCGCGCACATGGTCATTGATGAGAACCTGCCGCTTATGGAAGTCCATATTTCCAACCCGTCCGCCCGCGACGAGTTCCGCAAGCGTTCCGTAATCAGCCCTGTGGCCACCGGCACCATCACCGGCATGGGTTTCTACGGCTACAAGCTCGCGCTCGATGCTGTGGCGCACTCGCTGAGCGAATAGAACCAAGCCCTCCAGCCAATCCCGGGTAGCAGTCGACGTTGCGCCCGGGATTCCTGTTACCTGAGGAAACCATAAGCGTCCAAGTAAAGGAAGCCATGACTCTCACCGCCACGGAACGTGATTCCGTCGATGCCGCGTCACGCTGGTTCGACGCCCACCGCGCACAGTTCGTCGATGAACTGTGTAAGCTGCTGCGCTACCCGTCAGTTTCCGACGAATCGGACCCGAATCCTCGTCCTGGTGCGCCCTATGGACCTGAAGTGCGCCGTGTATTCGACCATATGCTGGCCAAGGCAGGACGAGACGGGCTGCCTACGCGCGACTACACCGGCCACGTCATGAACACGCCGAGTCACATGCGGATGATAGAGTGAAATTCCATGGTTAGAAGAACACATGGTAATTCTCAAGAACACGTCACCAAGCATATTTTCGTCACTGGCGGCGTTGTTTCCTCTCTCGGCAAGGGCCTGACCGCATCTTCGCTCGGTCGTTTGCTGCGCAGCCGCGGTATCCATGTTCTGCAGCAAAAGCTCGATCCGTACATCAACGTCGACCCGGGCACCATGAACCCGTTCCAGCATGGTGAGGTCTACGTGACCGAAGACGGTGCCGAAACCGATCTCGACATCGGCCACTACGAGCGTTTCCTCGACGTCTTCCTGAGCCAGAAGGCCAACGTCACCACCGGTCAGATCTATCAGGAAGTGCTGCGCAAGGAGCGCGCCGGCGAATACCTCGGCCAGTGCGTGCAGGTCATCCCGCACATCACCAACGAAATCAAGTCTCGTATGCGCGCCCAGGCTTCCGATGACGTGGACGTGATCATCACCGAAATCGGTGGTACCGTCGGCGACATCGAGTCCCAGCCCTTCCTTGAGGCCGCCCGCGAAGTGCGTCGCGATCTCGGCCCGGACAACTGCATGTTCGTGCACGTTTCCCTGGTGCCGTACATTTCCGCCGCCCACGAGCTCAAGACCAAGCCCACCCAGCATTCCGTGATGATGCTGCGTCAGCTCGGCATCTCCCCGGACGCCCTCGTGCTGCGTTCCGACCGCCCGCTCAACCAGTCCATCAAAGACAAGATCTCCCTGATGTGCGACGTCGATGCCGAAGGCGTGGTCAACTGCGTGGATGCGCCGAGCATCTACGATGTGCCGAAGATCCTGTTCGAGGAGGGCCTCGACGCCTATGTGGTGCGTGAGCTCGGCCTGCCGTTCCATGACGTCGATTGGGATGAATGGGCAGATCTGCTTGAGCGCGTCCACCACCCCAAGCACGAGGTCAACATCGCCATCGTCGGCAAGTACATCGATCTGCCGGACGCCTACCTGTCTGTCACCGAGGCCATCAAGGCCGGAGGCTTTGCCAACTGGGCCAAGGTCAACGTCAAGTGGGTTGCGGCCGATCGTTGCGAAACCACCGAAGGTGCGGCCGCCGCTCTCGACAACGTCGACGGCATCGTGATCCCCGGCGGCTTCGGCATCCGCGGCATCGACGGCAAGATCGGCGCCCTGAAGTTCGCCCGTGAAACCAAGCTGCCCGCCCTCGGCCTGTGCCTGGGCCTGCAGTCCATGGTCATCGAATACTCCCGCCACGTGCTGGGCATTGAAGACGCGAACTCTTCCGAGTTCGAGCCCGATTGCGCCAACCCGGTGATCGCCACCATGGAAGAGCAGAAGGACATCGTGGCCGGCAAGGGCGACATGGGCCACACCATGCGTCTTGGCTCCTACCCGGCTGAGCTGGAGGAAGGCTCGCTGGTCGCCGAACTGTACGGCACCACGCATGTCACCGAGCGCCACCGCCACCGTTACGAAGTCAACGTGGCCTACAAGGATCGTCTGCGCGAAGGCGGCCTGCGCATCTCCGGCCAGAGCCCGGACGGCGAGCTCACCGAGTTCGTGGAACTGCCGCAGGACGTGCATCCGTTCTATGTGGCCACCCAGGCTCACCCGGAGTTCAAGTCTCGCCCGACCAAGCCGCACCCGCTGTTCGCCGGCCTGGTCAAGGCCGCACTCGACCATCAGGCGGCGCGCTGACTCACTTTCGTGCCGTGCATAATATCGCGGCATGATGTGCTGGCTGCCGTCATCGGCGTAGCGCAAGACATACGGTAAAGATGCGGTGGCGAAACATCCAATGATGTTTCGCCACCACGTCTTTTTTTTGTTGTATGAGCAGCACGCAGCATGATGTATTGGAAGGCGACGGTAAAAATTTACCGTTTCTATGATGTGTTGGTAGTATGCAGATAACGCTTAGTAGGCCATCGCAGAAAGACCGACCATGACCGAGCACCTTGATGACTCGACCCAGCAGTTTGCGCCTCTGTTTGGTGCGAATAATGCCGTCAGCGGCACTGTGGCAGACAGTGTGGATGCTGCTGCATCAGATTCCATTCAGGGCGATGAGATGAGGAAGCGCCGCATCTGGCCGTGGGTGGTGATTGCTTGTCTGCTGGTTGCCTTGGGGGCTGCCTGCGGCGGCGGTGTTTGGTTCTTCCAAGATCACGTGCTGCCTGGCACAACGCTATGGGGAAATTCAGTTACCGGCAAAACCGAGCAGGAGATTGCCGACCTAATCAACGACCAGGTCGACAACACCGCGGTACGAGCGAAATACCAGGGGCAGTCGGCGACGTTCACGCTGAAAGATCTCGGCATCGAAGTTGATGGTGAAGCAATCGCATCCGATGTCATCAATGCCCAACGCGGTGACGCATGGTGGCAACAGTATGCGTTCTGGATTACGCATGATGTGGCCCCGCAAATCAATCCCGAGCTCGCTGATGGCAGTGTGGTAGATAAGGCGCTGAACATTGATGCACAAGAACCTGTTGACGCGCAAGTCGCATTGAACGATAACAACAGTGGCTTCAACGTTGTTGTGGGAGAAAATGGCCAGGGAGCCAACGCCACGAGCATTGCGAAGCAAGCCATTTCCACAGTGGAGTCATTGGGCAGTGTCCAGCCACAGACCGCTCGGGTGGAACTCGACGTAACCGAACCGACGATTACCAATGCAATTGCCAATGAGGCGAAAACCACGCTGGAAACCATAGTGAACAATGCAGTGGCCATCAAGGTGGCGGATAAAGACATCGCCACCGTGAATGCGTCCATGCTGGGTTCGGCCATGCGCATCGACGCCAACCAGCAGTCAAAGCTGAAAGACAATGAAGTACGTAATGGCTACGTGGTCTTTGATGCCGATAAGCTGCAGCAATACTATGACGAGCAAATCAAGCCGAATCTCAAATTGGAACGTGAAGACAAGAAGGTCGTCGTCAATAATGCTGGCGAAGTGCTGAGCACTGAAACAGAAGGCCATGATGGCATTGTGATTGCCGATGGCGCGGATACGGAGGTTGGTGCTCGCTTGGCTCAGGTGCTGGCCACGGGAACTGGCTCAGTGAATGTGGACGGCAAGGTCGATCCCAAACAGGAAGTCAAGGTCACTCATCGCGTGGTGATTGACCTGTCCGACCGTAAGCTCTATGCCCATGAGAATGACACGGTGGTCAAAACATTGAATGTCGTGGTCGCGGAGGGCAATGACAACGTCACCGGCGAATGCGTTGGCATGATGTGTACGCCGACAGGTGACTTCAACGTATGGCAAAAGTTGCCCAGTCAAGATATGAGCGGCACGCTGAATCTTGCCGATGGCACGGTGGAAACATGGGATGTCAAAGACGTGGGCTTCGTCAACTACTTCTCCTCCGGTTGCGCAATCCACCGTATTGCCGGCGGATATGTAGCGGATGCCGTAATGCCCTCCATTGCCAACGGATCTCATGGTTGCGTGGGCATCGGATGGGATGTGGCCGAATGGTTCTACAACTGGTGCAATATGGGCACGAGCGTGCATATCCAAGTGTGATATGCAACAGTGTGATATGTAACAAATACGGCATGCAGTGGTGCGACACATAATGCCGCATACGCGATGTTCGGTGTGCATGGGACAAGCTTGCCCGGCTCCAATATCGCTGTATCGCATTCGTGTAATCAAGCCCACAGCCAATATGCGTCAGGGCAGCTAGTGTTTGCACTTGGGTTCTGCTAGGTTTTCATAGGATTAAGTGTGATACAAGGAAGGCAGGATGGTGACCGAAAACACAGCACCAAACGCCGCCGCTGACGTGGAGATGAGCCAGTATGTGGCTGATCGTACCCGCGTCAACGAGGACAAGATCAAGAAGGATGACGAGATCATCAGCCAGTTCGGCGACTACAACTATGGTTGGCATGATTCTGATGCCGCCGGCGAAGCCGCAAAACGAGGCATTGATGAGAACGTCGTACGCGCGATCAGCGCCGACAAAGGCGAGCCGCAGTGGATGCTCGACATGCGTCTGCGTGGATTCAAGGCGTTCCTCGAAAAGCCCATGCCCGATTGGGGTGTGGATCTCTCCGGCTTCAACGCAGACGACTTCAAGTACTACGTCAAGCCAATCGACAAGCAGGCGAAAAGCTGGGACGAACTGCCGGACGACATCCGCAACACCTACGATCGCCTCGGCATCCCGGAGGCGGAGAAGAACCGCCTCGTCTCCGGCGTGGCCGCCCAGTACGAGTCGGAGGTCATCTACAACTCCATCCAGGAGGACCTGAAGAAGCAGGGCGTCATCTTCGTCGACACGGACACCGCTGTGCGCGAATACCCTGAACTCGTCAAGAAGTACTTCGGCACCGTCGTGCCTCCGGAAGACAACAAGTTCGGTGCCCTCAACACCGCGGCATGGTCCGGCGGCTCGTTCGTATACGTGCCGAAGGGTGTGCACGTGGACATCCCGTTGCAGGCATACTTCCGCATCAACACCCCGGCCATGGGTCAGTTCGAGCGCACGCTCATCATCGCGGACGAAGGCTCCTACGTGCACTACGTGGAAGGCTGCACCGCCCCGATCTGGTCCGAGGACTCGCTGCACGCCGCCATCGTCGAGATCATCGTCGAAAAGCACGCCCGCGTGCGTTACACCACCGTGCAGAACTGGTCGAACAACGTCTACAACCTCGTCACCCAGCGTGCCTACGTGCGCGAGGGCGGCACGATGGAATGGGTCGACGGCAACATCGGTTCCAAGGCCACCATGAAGTACCCGGCCTGCATCCTCGCCGAACCGTACGCCAAGGCATCCACCATGTCCCTCGGCTTCGCCGGCAAGGGCCAGTACCAGGACACGGGCGCGAAGATGATTCACCTCGCCCCGCACACCAGCTCCACCATCGTCGCCAAGTCCATTTCCCGTGGTGGTGGACGTTCTGCCTACCGCGGTCTGGTCAAAATCGTCAAGGGCGCGTACGGTTCGTCCAACTCGACCGTGTGCGATGCCCTGCTGGTCGACGACTTCTCACGCTCCGATACCTACCCGCACGTCGACGTTCGCGAAGACGACGTTTCGATGGCCCACGAAGCCACCGTTTCCAAGATTTCCGAAGACCAGCTCTTCTACCTGATGAGCCGAGGACTTACGGAAGAAGAGGCGCGAGGCATGATCGTGCGCGGCTTCGTCGAACCGATCAGCCGCGAGCTGCCTATGGAATACGCGCTCGAACTCAACAGACTTGTGGAACTCCAGATGGAAGGATCGGTGGGCTGATTCCGATGACCGACAACACAACACCCGTCAAGGAAATCAAGATTCCGGTCGCCGACCCCAACGACCCGTACGCGATTCCGGCCGCCATGCCGTCCTCCGTGGACCATGCCGTGCGCTCGTTCAACGCAGGCGACTACCCGGAGCCCAGCCGCAAGCAGGACGAATGGCGCTACACGCCTATCGAGCGCATCAACGAATTCTTCACCGTGTTCGAGCCCTCCGGCGAAACGCAGATCGAAGTCTCCATGATTGACGGCTCGCCGTTGGCCGAAGGCGTGAAGCTCAGCCAGATCAAGCTCGGTGAGGGCCTGTCCGGCACTGTGTCCAAGCCCAACGACCGCGTCTCCGCAGTCGAATGGGAATCCGGCCACACCGCAACCATTCTGGAACTGTCCGGCGAGATCGCCCAGCCCGTGCTCGTCAAGGTGCACGGCGCGGGGGAGAACCTCGACGCTTTCCATCTGGTGATCGCCGCCGCCGACAAGGCTCATGCGGACGTCGTCGTGGAACACGACGGTGACGCACGACTGGCCGAAGGCGTGGAAATCACCACCGGCAAGGACTCGCACGTCTCCACCACGTTCGTTCAGGAATGGGCCAAAACCGCCAAGCATGTGGCCAACCACCGCATCCACGTCGGCGAAGGCGCATCCCTGCGCCACTCCGTCGTAACCTTGGGCGGCGACATCGTCCGCATCCGCATGGATCAGGACTTCGGCGGCGAACAGGGCGACCTCAACATGCTCGGCATCTACTTCGTGGACCCCGGCGAGCATATCGAACACCGCACGATGGTGGTACACAACCACCCCGACTGCAAGTCCCGCGTGGTCTACAAGGGCGCGCTTGACGGCAAGGGCGCGCACTCCACTTGGGTGGGCAACGCGCTCATCCAGCCCACCGCCCCCGGCACCGACTCCTACGAGCTCAACCGCAACCTGGTCCTGACCCCGGGCGCCATCGCCGATTCCGAGCCGAACCTCGAAATCGAAAACGGCAACATCATCGGTGCCGGTCACGCCTCTTCGGTGGGCCGCTTCGACGACGAGGAACTGTTCTACCTCGAATCCCGCGGCATCCCCGAAACCGACGCCCGCAAGCTCGTGGTGCGCGGCTTCTTCGGCGAACTCGTCGAGGAGATCGGCATTCCCGCCATCTCCGAACATCTGATGACCGTGATTGACCGCCGACTGGCCCGTGGCGAAAACGACGCCATGGCACAGGTCCTCGAAGACAAGTAAGAACAGCATTTTTAGGAGCACAACAATGTCAACACTCGAAATCAAGGACCTGCACGTCCACGTCGAAACCAAGGAAGGCATCAAGCCGATCCTGAAGGGTGCCACCCTGACCGTCCACTCCGGCGAAACCCACGCCATCATGGGCCCCAACGGTTCCGGCAAGTCCACTCTCGCCTACACGTTGGCCGGCCACCCCAAGTACGTGGTCGACTCCGGCGAGGCCCTCCTCGACGGCAAGGACATCCTCAAGATGACTCCGGACGAGCGCGCCAAGGCCGGCCTGTTCCTGGCCATGCAGTACCCGGTCGAAATACCGGGCGTGTCCATGACCAACTTCTTGCGCACCGCCAAGACCGAAATCGACGGCGAGGCTCCCGGTATTCGCCAGTGGGCCAAGGACCTGTCCGTAGCCATGAAGCGCCTCAAGATGGACCCGAAGTTCGCCTCCCGTTCCGTGAACGAAGGCTTCTCCGGCGGTGAAAAGAAGCGCGCCGAAGTGCTGCAGCTCGAACTGCTGAAGCCGAAGTTTGCCATCCTTGACGAAACCGACTCCGGCTTGGACGTGGACGCCCTGCGCATCGTGTCCGAAGGCGTGAACCGCGCCAAGGAAGCCAACCAGTTCGGCATCCTCATGGTCACGCACTACACCCGTATCTTGAAGTACATCAAGCCGGACATCGTGCACGTGTTCGCCGACGGCCACTTCGTCAAGACCGGCGGCCCTGAGCTGGCCGACGAACTCGAAGAGAACGGCTACGACCAGTACTTGCCCGAAGGCGCCGACTCCGAGTCCGCACTGGCCTGAGTCCGTGACCGTGGGAGTCTGACATGCCCTATTCCCGACACGCTCCGGGCCGCTCAGGCCAAGTCTTTACGGTCGCGAACAGGCCATGTCAGACTCCCACTCGTTTCGTACAATTGTTACGTAAGTAGGGGGAACATAATGGTTGATTTTAAGGAGATTCGGGCGCAGTTCCCGATTCTGGATCAGGAGATTCACGGGCACCCGCTTGTGTACCTGGATTCTGCGGCCACCTCGCAGAAGCCGAATGCGGTGATCGACGCTGAGGCGAACTTCTACCGTACGATTAACGCCGGCGTGCACCGCGGTGCCCACGAGCTGGCGGCCCGTAGTACCATGGCCTTCGAAGAGGCCCGTGTCAAGGTCGCCAAGCTGGTCGGCGCGAATGCGGCCGAAGGTGAAGAGGAGGTCGTCGTCACCGGTGGTGCCACGGCCGGACTGAACCTGCTCGCCACCGCATTCGGCAATGCATCGCTGGGGCGTGGGGGAGAAGCCGCCAAGCGTTTTGCCTTGAAGCCGGGCGATGAGATCGTCGTCTCGCGTGCGGAACATCATTCAGTGCTGCTGCCGTTCCAGGAGCTGGCCTACCGTACCGGCGCCACCTTCAAGTGGATCGACCTGACCGAGGACGGCCGTGTACGTACGGACGACCTCGACGAAGTCATCACCGAGCGTACCAAGGTCGTGGCCGTCACCCACGTGGGCAACACCACGGGTGCCATCACCAACATCGCCCCTATCATCAAGCGTGCGCATGAAGTAGGTTCGATCTTCATCTTGGACGCGTGCCAGTCCGTACCGCACCTCAAGGTCGATTTCCACGCGCTTGATGTGGACTTCGCCGTCTGGAGCGCGCACAAGATGTACGGTCCTACCGGCGTCGGTTTCCTGTATGGTAAGCGCGAACTGCTCGAAGCCCTGCTTCCGGCCAACTTCGGCGGCTCCATGGTCGAGCTCGCCTACATGGACCACGAGGCCCAATACATGGCCCCTCCGGCCCGCTTCGAGGCCGGCACCCAGCCGGTCGCCCAAGTGGTGGCCGCAGGCGTCGCCGCCGAATGGATGATGAACATCGGTCTTGAGAACATCGAAGCCCATGAGAAGACCATCTCCGCCGAACTGCTCAAGCTCGGCGACATCGATGGCATTCGCATCCTCGGGCCGCGCGAAAACGTGGACCGCATCGGCACCGTGGCCTTCGACGTGGCCGGCGTGCACCCGCACGATGTGGGCCAGTTCATCGACGCCCAGGGCATCGCGATTCGCGTGGGACACCACTGCGCCCAGCCGGTACACCGCCACTTCGGCCTATACGCATCCAACCGTGCCTCCTCCGGTGTCTACAATTCGGTCGAAGATGCCCAAGCGTTGGTCGAAGCGGCCAAGGGCATCCGTAAGTTCTTTGGAGTGGAGTAAAACAGAACACCATGAACGAATTCGGTATGAGCGGGGATGACCTCGAACAGATGTACCAAGAGGTCATCCTCGAGGCGTCGAAACATCCGCATGGCAAGGAATCCTTTGCGCCCAACGCAGCGGTCGAACAGTCCGCGGACGCAGCGGCCAATGTCACCGTGCAAGCCAGCCACGAATACTGCACGCCCGGTGAATCGCACCAGTTCAACCCGACCTGCGGCGACGAGGCGACCATCCATGTCGAAGTCTCCGATGACGAACCGCACACCATCAAGCGATTGGTGTGGGACGGCGACGGCTGCTCCATTTCGCAGGCCAGCCTGTCAGTGATGGTCGATCTGGCGGACGGCAAAACCGTGGACGAGGCCATGGATCTGGAACAGGCATTCCACAAGTTGATGGAATCGCGCGGTGCCGGTCTGGACGACGAGAACCTGGAAGAAAAGCTCGGCGACGCCGTGGTATTCCAAGGCGTGTCGAAATACCCTATGCGCATCAAATGCGCTCTGCTAGGCTGGGAAGGGCTGAAGGACTCCATCGCCAAAGCCCTCGCTGCAAAGAACTGAGGAAATATGTCCAACGATAGTTTGGTTCCCGAACCACAGCCGTCCGTTTTCGATGCCGTCAACAGCGTCCTGCAGGACGAGGAGACCGCTCGCCGCGTGATGGCCAACCCGGCCTTGGCCAAGGGCTTCCCGAACGGACGCCCAATCGAGCACTCTGCTGCGTCCGGCGATGACACCTGTGCGTGTGGCGGTCACCACGGCAAATGCGGTTGCCAGGATGACGAACAGTCCGATGGCAGCGAGATTCCGATCAAGGCGATTGACGATATCGGCCGTGCCACCGCCGAAGACGTGTACGAGGCACTGCATCAGGTGATTGATCCGGAGCTTGGCATCGACGTGATCGATTTGGGTCTGGTCTACGGCATTGAGATCGATGAGCTAGGCCGCGCCATTATTACGATGACGCTGACCACGCCGGCCTGCCCGCTGACCGACCTTATCGAGGACGAATGCGCATCCACGCTGGCCGGTCTGGTCGAGGAGTTCCGCATCGACTGGACGTGGGACCCGCGCTGGACCATGGAGCGCATCACGCCCGAAGGCCGCGACCAGCTCGCCGCCCTAGGCTTCAACTTCGACAACATGCCAAAGTACTGATAGCGCTTAGTAAGCTCCCTCTGATGAGGGAGCTCTATACGAGAAAAGCCCCGCATGATACGGGGCTTTTCCATGTCTGGACTGGTCAATCAGTCATCGATGATGGTGTTCTTCGGGACAACCGTGATGCCGTCCGGCGTGACAGTGAAGCCGCGAGCCAGATCGTGCTCGGTATCGATGCCGACAGTGGAGTTTTCGGTGAGCACCACATTCTTGTCAAGAATTGCCTTGTACACGCGGGCACGGCGGTTGATGATTACACCGTCGAACAGCACGGAATCGACAATCTGTGCCCACGAGTGGATACGCACATTGGGGGAGAGCACGGAGTGGTGCACTTCACCGCCGGAGACGATCACACCGGGGGAGACGATTGAATCGGTGGCGTGGCCCAGACGGTCGCGGCCGGCGTGCACGAACTTGGCCGGCGGCAGGTTGCCGGACATCGTGTAAATCGGCCAATCCTGGTTGTACAGGTTGAACTCGGGCACATAGGCGATCAGATCCATGTGTGCATCGTAGAACTGCTTAATCGTACCGACGTCGCGCCAGTAAGCGTGATCAGTGGCCGTGGAGCCCGGAATCTCGTTCGAGTTGAAGTCGTAGACGCCGGCCTCGTTGCGAGAAGCGAAGTACGGGGCGATGTCGCCGCCCATGTCGTGCTTGGTGTCGGCAGCCTTCTCATCGAGAGACAGAGCCTCGAACAAGGCCTTGGTGTTGGCAACGTAGTTACCCATGGAAGCCAGAATCTGGTTCGGATTGTCCGGCAGACCGGTGGTGGTGGCCGGCTTCTCTTGGAAGTTCTTGATCATGTTCGGGTGATCGGGATCGACCTCAATCACACCGAACTGGTTCGATTCCTCGATGGGCTGGCGGATACCGGCCACGGTGAACTCAGCACCGGACTCGATGTGCTGCTGAACCATCTGTTCGAAGTCCATGCGGTAGACGTGGTCGGCACCCACTATCACCACGATGTCCGGCTGGACATCCTCGATGATGTTGATGGTCTGGTAGATGGCGTCGGCGGAGCCGAGATACCAATGCTTGCCGAGACGCTGCTGCGCGGGCACAGGGGAGACGTACGAGCCAAGCAGCGGGGAGAAACGCCAGACCTGGGAGATGTGGCGGTCAAGCGAGTGAGACTTGTACTGGGTGAGCACCACGACCTGACGGTACCCGGAGTTCACCAGATTGCTCAACGGGAAATCGATCAGACGATACACACCACCGAAGGGAACGGCGGGCTTCGCGCGATCGCGGGTTAACGGCATCAGGCGGGTTCCCTCACCACCTGCAAGCACAATCGACAGAATCTTGGGATTCTTGGCCATCGTAACTGTCCTCTCTGTTACTGAGCGTCTTTCGACACCGCACTGCTGGGGCCGGATGCTTCCTTGCATTCGGTTTACATAGTTAATAATTGCAGAAAAATTCGAACATGCAAGGCTTTCGCCCCCCGCGTGCCGTGAACTTGCGATGAACAGTTTCGTAGATTTGTTAAGGATTCGGCCTTTTCGGAGCGCGTGCGATTCCTTAGCGTGTCGCGTAGAACGCCACTGCGCTGGATGCCGCCACGTTCAGACTATCCACGCCGTGGCTCATCGGAATCTTCACGGTCAAATCGGTGCGGGCAATCGTATGGTGGGACAGGCCGTCGCCCTCGGTGCCGAAGATCAGCGCGAGCTTGTCGATATGCGTCGGATCTTCGGCAGGCGCGTGCATACGGCGTGTCAGTTCGTCCAACGAAATCGAACGATCCTCCAATGCCATGGCCACGGTGGTGAAGCCCAGCGACTTCAACTCGTCGATGCCCTGGAACGGCCAGTAATGCTTGTTTTCGGTACCGTCGTCGTTGAACCCGGTGATACGGGTCCACGGAATCTGGAATACGGTGCCCATCGACACACGAGCGGCTCGTCGGTACAGCGGATCACCGCAGGAGGGTGTGACCAGCACGGCATCCACATCGAGCGCGGCCGCCGAACGCATCAGTGCGCCCACATTGGTGTGGTCCACGATGTTTTCCATTACTGCCACGCGGCGGGCGCTCCTGCAGACCTCGGCTACGGAGGGCAGCGTCCAGCGTCGCATCGCGCATAGGGCGCCGCGATGCAAACGGTAGCCGGTCAGACGCTTGAGCTGCTCAGGGGAGGCCACGTAGACGGGAATGTCCGCGCCCCAGCGCCCGTCGATGAAGTCGAAGGTGTCTTTCATGCCCTCCAGCCAAGGTTCCTCGACCAGCAGTGACAGCGGTTCGCGGTCAGCGGCCAGCGCGCGGTCGATGACTTTGGGGGACTCGGCGATGAACACGCCCTTGGCTGGTTCCAAGCGATTGCGCAACTGCATTTCGGTGAGGCTCACGTACGCCTCGACGCGCGGGTCGTCAACGGTGTCCAGCGTGATGAACTGCATTGGTGGCCTTTCGTGTGTGCAGATAACGAAAAACCCCTTGCAATGCAAGGGGTTTATCTGTGCCCGAGACGGGACTTGAACCCGTACGCCCGTATAAAATAGGCACTAGCACCTCAAGCTAGCGCGTCTACCATTCCGCCACCCGGGCAGGTGTCGTTTGGACAACGAGTAGATAGTTTAACATGAAATTACAGGGATGCAATTCGCGCGTGTGCCCGGCGTGTCGCGTGTAGCCTTGAAGTCATGACTGATGCCCTTTTTCTTTTCGACCCGCAGGTCGACGACGTCCCGGTGAACAGCGACGAACTCCACGCCGGCTGGAGGCTAACCCTGCCCGCTCACATCAAGCGCCATGCCGTGCAGGCCATGCGACTCAAGGCAGGGGACAGCCTGCAACTTTCCGACGGCAACGGCTTGAGAATCCAGGCAGTGATGGCCGATCCTGAAGCCGGACTGGCTGAAGTCGTGGAAGTGGGGCGCGAACCCGAGCCGCTCACCCGTTTGGCGCTGATTCAGGCATTGGCGAAAACCGGCCATGATGAGCAGGCCATCGATATGGCTACGCAGATCGGCGTCGACCAAGTGGTGCCATGGCAGGCGGACCGATCCATTGCCAAGTGGAAGGTCGGTCGTACAGACAAGAAGTGGAATTCGGTACTGGATGCCGCCACCGAGCAGTCGCGGCGCGCCTTTAAGCCGCAACTGGAGGCGTGCGCGTCCAGCAAGGAGGTCGTGGCCATCTGCCGCAGGGCCTGCGTGCATGGCGATGTGGTGATTGTGCTGCATCAGGATGCTACCGATACGTGGTCCGGCGTGGAGGAGAAGGTTGCGCAGTTGGTGGAACGCACGCTCCAGGACGGCCGGCCGCGGACTGTCAGTGTGGTGGTCGGGCCTGAGGGCGGCATCAGTGAGCAGGAGGTAGCTGATTTCGTCAAGGCCGGAGCGGTGAGCTGCGTACTGGGGCGCAATATTCTGAGAGCCGCGACGGCCGGCCCTGTAGCGTTGTCGCTGTTGTCTCGGGTGTTGGGACGTTACGAGTAACGCCCACGCACTAAGCTGGTGCGTAGCAACATCAAACCAAGGAGCATGATGAGCGAATCCGACGATTGCCTGTTCTGCAAGATCATCGCAGGGCAGATTCCCAGCAGCAAGGTCTACGAGGACGAGACGACCTACGCGTTCAACGACATCAATCCCAAGGCCAAGGTCCACGTGCTCGTGGTGCCCAAGAAGCACTACGCCAACGTCGCCGAACTTGCCGCCGATGACCCGACCGAGCTGGCCCACATCGTTTCCATCGCGCAGAACATCGCCGACAAGGAATTTCACGGCGCCTACCGACTGGTGTTCAATACCGGTCTCGACGCCGGCCAGACCGTCTTCCACGTGCACGCGCACGTGATGACCGGCGAAAAGCTCGACGAGTAGTAGGAGAATATCCGCTTCGTGGCAACGACTACACGTACCATCACCATCCCGCCCCAACTTGACCCCGTCGCCGTGCTCGGCCCGGTTGACGAGGTCATTCGCGAGGTGGAGCGCGCCTTTCCAGACCTGACGATTATCGTGCGCGGCAACCGCGTGGCGATCGTCTCCCGCTCCAAGCAGACCGAAGCCCAAGCCGCACAGGCCGAGGATTTGGTGAACACCATCATCCAAGCCGCCTACACCGCGCCTATGGACGCCGATACCGTGCGTCGCATGCTCGACCAGAACGTGCTCAAGAACCACGTGCGCCTCGAACATCCCGGTCACGGCCCGGTGCGTGACAAACTGGCGCAATCGACCTCAAACGAACGCGCCCATGCACGTTCTGCCGGCTCCCACGACCCGACGTACCGCAAGCCCACGGTTCCCGGCGTCATCACCTTTGCTGCCGGCGTGCCGGTCCGTGCGAAAACCGCCGGACAAGTGGCCTACGTGAACGCCATCGAATCGTACACCATCACCTTCGGCATTGGTCCCGCAGGCACCGGCAAGACGTATCTGGCCGTGGCCAAGGCTGTGCGTGCCTTCCAGGACAAGCAGATTCGCCGCATCATCCTCACACGCCCGGCCGTGGAGGCCGGCGAAAGCCTCGGCTTTCTGCCCGGCACGCTGAACGACAAGGTTGACCCGTATCTGCGCCCGCTGTACGACGCGCTTGGCGACATGCTCGGCGCCGACCAGCTCAAGCGGTACATGGACGACGGCTCCATCGAAGTGGCGCCGCTCGCCTACATGCGCGGCCGTACGCTGAACGACGCGTTCGTGATCCTCGACGAGGCTCAGAACACCACCGAACAGCAGATGAAGATGTTCCTGACCCGTCTGGGCTTCAACACCACGATGGTCATCACCGGCGATATCTCGCAGGTGGACCTGACCGTGCCGCGCTCGGGACTGGCCACCATCGAACGCATCTTGGGCGGCATCAACGACATCGCATTCGTGCATCTCAAAACCGAGGACGTGGTACGTCACCAGCTGGTCGGCCAGATCGTGGTCGCCTACGACCGTCACTCCGCCATCGCCGGCGACCACCGCGACATCGAACGCAAGGGGCGCCGCAACCATACCGACTTCGATGCCCGCCAGCAAGCGGATTCAACCAACCAAAGTGAGACAGACGATGAGCGTTGACGTCACCAATGAAACCCAGTGGGTCATCGACCCCAAGGTCTTCTCCGATTTGGGTATTTGGGTACTCGACCAGATGCGCGTGAGCACCCAGTCCGACCTGACCATCATGTTCGTGGATCCCGATCCCATCGCCGAACTGCACATGCGTTGGATGAACCTCGAAGGCCCGACCGACGTGATGAGCTTCCCGATGGACGAGCTGCGCCCTGGCGACGGCAAAACCGTGATGGAAGGAGTGCTCGGCGACATCGTCATCTGCCCGTGGGTCGCTGCCCAACAGGCTGCAGCAGCTGGACACAGCACCATGCAGGAGATGCTGTTGCTTACCATCCACGGCATCCTGCACCTGCTCGGCTACGACCACGTGACCCCCGAGCAGGAGCGCCAGATGTTCGGCCTGCAGCGACAGCTGCTGCTCACCTTCTTCGCCCTACGCCACGATGCCAACGTGCAGGCCACGCTGCCCGCCGGCACACCCGACGCGCTGGCCCTGTACGACGCCGCGCACGGTGCTGGCCGCGACCTCGATTCCAAATAAACTCCCAAATCAATCACACCAAATCCGGATTATTCGATACCGTTCAAGGACATTCAAGGACACCGAAAAATCATTATGGAGTATTCCAGTACCACGCTGATCGCCATCACCGTCATTCTCGTACTTGTGGCGGCCTTGTTCGTCTGGCTCTCGCTGACCATGGCCGCCGCTGAAGGCGCCGTGGCCCGCGTAACGCGAGCCAGCCTCAACAATCTCATCCTCGAGGTGCAGACCGACTCCGAAGCAAGCCAGTTCCTCACGATGAAGAAGATCGACAAGATTCATCGCGTGCAACGGCTCATCGCCGACCGTTACGCCACCGCCGGCAGCTGTGCGTTCTTCCGCATCGCCTGCAATGTGCTCGACGGCGTACTGGTGTCTTCCATCGTATCCCTGTGGGGTGCGGAACTGTGGGTTGAACTGCTCGCCGGATTCCTGTTCGCGATTATCGTAGCCGTGGTCTCCGTACTGGTCCGCCCGCGCACCGCCGGCATGACCAAGCCGGTCGGCATCATGATTTCCAACTCGCGCATCGTGTCGTTGGCCACCAAGCTCACGCCGTTCGCACGCATCGGTGGCGACAAGTCCGGTTCCAAGGGGCCGGGCCGCCGCTCCAAGGACTCCGATCTGTCCGACGACGAGGAGCTTGAGAAGATTCAGCTCGAGCAGGGCAAGGCCGCCATCGACCGACTGGTGGAGTCCAACGACTTCGATCCGGAAGTCTCCGAAATGTTGCGCAACGTGCTCACCCTGTCTGATACGTTGACTCGCGAGATCATGGTGCCGCGCACCGATATGATCTGCATGGAGCGCGACTCCACACTGTCTTCCGCGCTGAAACTGTTCTCCCGCTCCGGTTTCTCCCGCGTGCCGGTGATCGGTGAGGATGTGGATGACCTGATCGGCGTGGCCTATTTGAAGGACGCCGTGCGTGCCACCGCCTTCAACCCGGCGGCCATGGAGCGCGCGGTCGAATCCATCGTCCGGCAACCGCTGCTTGTTCCCGAATCCAAGCCGGTGGACGACCTGTTCCATGAGATGCAGCGTTCCCGCCAGCATGTGGCCGTGGTGGTCGATGAGTATGGCGGCATCGCCGGCATGGTGACTATCGAGGATGCCATCGAACAGATTGTCGGCGAGCTGGAAGACGAGCACGACCGCACCCAGCGTACTGAGCCGGAGAAAATCGGCGACAACAAGTGGAAGATGCCCGCCCGTACGCCGATTGCCGATCTGGAGGAGATCTTCGAGATCGACATTGATGAGGACGATGTCGATACCGTGTACGGCCTGCTGACCAAGATTCTGGGCCGCGTGCCGATTGTCGGTGCCTCGGCTGTGACGCGCGGTCTGCGACTGACCGCCGTGGACTCCGCCGGGCGCCGCAAGAAGGTGTCCACCATCGTCGTCGAACCGGCGCACGTCGAGGGCGGCGAGGAAAATAACAAGACCCATGAGGAAACTGACGGCGAGCCCGTCGAAGGCGATGATACCGCCAGCAAGGAGTGATATGACCGACCAGAACAACAGCACGAACGACGTCGATGACATTGACGTCACCGATGCTTCCGATGTTGCCGGTGTTGCCGAAGTCGACGCGACCGGTGAGACGGAGAACGTGACCAAGCAGGACGTGCCGTATCGCTCCGGATTCGTGGCCGTGGTCGGCCGCCCGAACGTCGGCAAATCCACGTTGATCAACGCGTTGATCGGCAAGCAGATCGCCATCGCATCCTCTCGCCCGGAAACCACCCGTAAGGCGATTCGCGGCATCCTGACCGCCGACCACGCGCAGCTCGTGCTCGTGGACACGCCCGGTATTCACCGTCCGCGTACGTTGCTCGGTCAGCGTCTGAACGACGTGGTCGACGAATCTCTGGCCGATGTGGATGTGGTGGCCTTCCTGCTGCCCGCCGATCAGGAAATCGGCCCTGGCGACAAGCGTATTCTCTCCCGACTGCGTACCGACTTCGCCACCAAGCGTGAGGACGGTACGTTCAAGTGGCGCATCCCGCTGATTGCCATCGTCACCAAGATCGACGAGCTTGGCCGTCAGCAACTCATCAACAAGCTCATCGAAATCAACGATTTCGCCGATTTCTCGGACATCGTGCCGGTGAGCGCCCTGAAGCACGACAATCTGGCTGAAGTGAAGAACGTGCTCATTGAGCACACACCCGAGGGTCCGCAGATGTACCCGGACGATCAGATCAGCGAGGAACGTCCGGAAGACACCATCGCCGAACTCGTGCGCGGTGCGTTCCTTGAGACCCTGGACGACGAGCTGCCGCATTCGCTGGCCGTGGTGGTCGATTCCATCGACTATCCGGAAGACAACGAGACCGGTCAGGGCTATGACGGCAAGGCGCAGGTCAACGTGTCCATTTACGTGGAGCGCGACTCCCAGAAGCCGATCATCATCGGCAAGGGCGCCTCGAACCTCACCTACGTCAAGAAGAAGCTACGCACCCCGGTCAACCGCATCGTCGGCCAAAAAGCCAAGCTCGACCTCCACGTCAAGGTAGCCAAAGGCTGGCAGTCCGACCCCAAGGAGCTGGAGCGTCTGGGCTTCTAAGGCGTATAGACGAAAAAGCTCCCTCGTCAGAGGGAGCTTTTGCTATACGGTTCACTTCCGCTTCGTGTACATCTGGGCGTTGAGGAGGGTGGAGTAGCGCTTGATGACCTTGGGACGAATCACCTTCATGGAAGCGGTCATCAGGCCGTTCTCCTGAGTGAACTCCTCGGGCAGGATGATGAACTTGCGCACGGACTCGGCGCGGGAGACGCCCTCGTTGGCCTGATCGACCCATTTCTGCACTTCGGCGCGCACGGCGGCGTTCTTGGCGGCAGCCTCCAGCGGCATGTTCTCGTCCAGACCCTTGGCGGCCAGCCACGGGCGCAGCGACTCCTCGTCCAGCGTCACCAATGCGGAGATGAACGGACGCTTATCACCCAGCACCAGCGCCTGGGAGACGAACTCGCAACGCTGAATGACTTCCTCGATCGGGCCGGGGGAGACGTTCTTACCACCTGCAGTGATAATCAGATCCTTCTTGCGACCGGTGATGTACAGGAAGCCATCGTTGTCGATACGGCCCAAGTCGCCGGTGACATACCAGCCATCTTCGGTGAACGACAGCTCAGTGGCCTCGTCGTTCTTGTGATAGCGCGGGAACACGGCACGACCCTTGACCTGAATTTCGCCGTCCTCGGCGATGCGCAGGGAGAATCCGGGGAATGCGATGCCCACGGAACCAGCGTGGAACGGCGTACCCAGCGGGTTGAACGCGCACGGTGCGGTGGTCTCGGTTAGACCGTAGCCCTCGTATACAGGCACACCCGCGCCACGGAAGAAAGCCAGCAGTTCCGGGTCAAGCGGGGCACCGCCGGCCACAATCCACTTGGCGCGACCGCCGAGCACTTCGCGCAACGAAGAGTAGACAATCGGATCGAAGGCAGCGCGGCGAGTGCGGGTCAGTGCACCTGCCTTGCCATTGGTGGAGACTTCCTTCATATAGTTCTGCGCAGCCACCACGGCGGAGGCGAACACCACGCCCTTTGGACCGTGTCCGGCCTTCTGAGATGCGGCGTTGTACACCTTCTCCAGCACACGCGGCACCACGATCATGATGGACGGCCTGGCCACCTGCAGGTCGCTGATCAGCGTCTTGATGCCGGCTGCGATATAGATGTGCACGTTCGAGGCCACGACGATGTAGTTGATGGCGCGGGCGAAGGAATGGGCCTGCGGCAGGAACAACAGGATGGTGTTTTTCTTGTCGTGCAGCAGTTCGGGCATGTAGGTCGGCAGATTCAGCGCGGTCTGGCAGTAGTGCTCATGGGTCATTTCCACGCCCTTCGGCGCGGCCGTGGAACCGGAGGTGTACACGATGGAGCACAGGTCGGTCTTCTTGACCGAGTCGATGCGTTCGTCCAGCTCTTCGTCCGAGATGCCGGCGCCATAGGCCTTGATTTCGTCCAAGCCACCGGTCTCGATGGTGATGATGTGCTCCAAAGACGGGCATTCCTCGACGGATCCATCCGCCTTCTCGCGCATGTCCGTATCTTGCACGATCAGCAGGCGGGCGTCGGAATTATTGACGATGTTGCGAATCTGCTCGGCCGAATCGGTGTCGTAGATGGTGGCCAGCACACCGCCGCAGGCCATGATCGCCGCGTCGGTCAGGTCCCAGTCGTAGGAAGTGCGGCACATGAATGCCACGGCATCGCCCTTCTTCAGGCCGTAATGAATCAGGCCCTTGGCCACGGCACGCACGTCAGCCAGGAACTCGTTGGCGGTGACAGTCACCCAATCGTTGCCGGACTTGTAGGTGTACAGCGGCTCATCGCCCATACGTTCGGCGCGGTCCGCATACAGGTCGTAGATGGACGTACCTTCGTCCAGCGGAGGATTGCCTTCGGTGGAGGTGGTGAGCAGGCCGGTGGCGGGGTCGATGTCGGTGACGGTCAGGTGGCCGTCGTCCCAATCGTCGCTGTGAGGCAAAGCGATATTGGCCTCGACCGGCACGTCGGCGTTAGACAGGTAATCGGGCTCGTCCGGAGTGTCGTCGTGGACCGGGTGGACGAAGTCGGATCCCAACCTGAGCGCCTTACGGGTGAGATTGATAGTGTGCTGCGTGAAGGAATTGATAACCGACAAGTCTTGCTCCTGTAAACCTTTCAGTGTCGTCCAGCCATGAGGCGAACGCTTCTCAAAGTTCAAATTGTAATCGCCCAAACCGAACTCGTCACCTTACGCAACCGTAGGATTCTGGCTGGTTAGGGGAGTGCGTGGCAAAATATTGCACAGGTCCCGATATTGTTGAGTAACCGTGAGCTACGAAACGGTGATTGTCGATAATTATTGAGCGGTTGGTTGCTAATCGATGCCAGGTGATCGTTGGACGACTTCCGAGCAATTCATCTGCAATGCACATGGACACATTCGTATTTCTCACTAGTTTCGGGTTCGTTTCTGTTTCGATTGGCGGAATCTCAAGTCATGGTCTTTACCTTCCGACTACACTTACCATGCGGATAACCATGTCCATTTTGAAGAAGAACAAGAAAGGGCTCTCATGGCGCAAAACCCAGAAGCCACCGTGGTGTTCGGCGTTTTGAACGAAACGTCCGAAACGGAATCCCGCGTCGCGCTGACGCCGGATATCGTCACCCGGCTGAAGAGGAGCGGTGTCTCCTCACTGATTGAAGCAGGTGCCGGCATTGCTGCCGACTACACCGATGAGGATTACGAAAAGGCCGGTGCGAAGGTGACCAGCCGTGACGAGGTGCTCGCCGAAGCCGACGCGCTCGGTTTTGTGGACCGACCGTCCGCCGAGACCGTGGCCAAGCTCAAGGCCGGCCAGTGGGTCATTGGCATGCTCGGTTCCTTCACCGATGCCGATTACGTGGCCGCGCTCGAGAAGGCCGGTCTGGTGGGCATCGCCATCGAAAAGCTGCCCCGTAAGCTTTCCAGCGCCCAGTCCATGGATGAGATGACCTCTCAGAACTCCGTGATGGGCTACAAGGCAGCCATCACCGCCGCCGATGCTTACGGTTCCTTCCTGCCGATGATGACCACCGCCGCCGGCACGATTCGCCCGGCTAAGGCGCTGGTGCTCGGTGCCGGCATCGCCGGTCTGCAGGCCATCGGTACGCTGAAGCGTCTTGGCGCGGTCGTCACCGCGTACGACGTGCGTCCCGCCTCCCAGGGCGAGGTCGAGTCCCTCGGCGCGAAGTTCCTTGATCTGGGACTTGACTTCTCCAAGGGCCAGGGCGAGGGCGGCTATGCCCGCGCGCTGAGCGCCGAAGAGCAGGCTCAGCAGCAGGCCGCCGTCGACGAAAAGGCCGCCGGCTTTGACATCATCATCACCACCGCCAAGGTCCCGGGCCGTAAGCCCCCGGTGCTGCTCACCGCAGCCGGCGTCAAGGGTCTCAAGCGTGGTGCCGTGATCGTGGACTGCGCAGCATCCGACCTCGGCGGCAACGTCGAGGGCTCCGCCGTTGGTGAGCAGGTCACCGAGGGCGGTGTCAAGCTGATTGGCGCTCCCTACCTGGCCTCCGGCGTCGCCACCACCGCATCCAACCTGCTTTCGCGCAACGTGGCCGACATCCTCGTGCACTTCGTGCGTGACGGCAAGCTCGGCCAGGATCTCACCGAAGAACTCGACGACGCGCTGGTGGTTGCCGGCCGCGCCGCCGCCCCGGCAGCTGCTGCCGATGCCGAGAAGTCCGAGAAGTAAGGAAGAAGGAATACCATGCCTACTCTCGTCGTTTCCATTACCCTGTTCGTCCTCGCGCTGCTCATCGGCATCGAGGTCATCGGCAAGGTGCCCGCCACCCTGCACACGCCGCTTATGTCCGGCGCGAACTCCATCCACGGCATCGTCATCGTCGGCGTTGTGATCGTGGCAGCCGAAGCCAATACCCCGCTGGCCTACGTGTTCATCTTCCTGGCCGCTGTGCTGGGCACCATGAACGTCGTTGGTGGCTACGTGGTCACCGACCGCATGCTTGAGATGTTCAAGTCCAGCAAGAACGAGAAGAAGGGGGAGTCGAAGTAATGACCTCCGCAACCGTTGGCGCCATCGACATCGTCGCTTGGTTCGTCTACCTGTTCTCTGCCGTCCTGTTTGTGGTCGGTCTGCATTTCATGAATTCGCCGAAGACCGCCCGCAAGGGTAACCAGATCTCCGCGTTCGGCATGGTCGTGGCCGTGCTCATGGCGTTCATCGTGCTCTTCGCCAAGGGCTTCGTGAACATTGTCGCCGTGGTGGTGCTGGTCGTCGGCATCCTGATCGGTGCCGTGGCCGGTGTCGTCTCCGCCAAGAAGGTGAAGATGACCGATATGCCGCAGCTGGTCTCCGTGTTCAATACCGTGGGTGGTGGCGCCGCCGCACTCGTGGCCCTGAACGACATCCTGACCAAGGAAGGCACCCCGGACATCGTGGTGCTCATCACCGCTGGTCTCGGTATTCTCATCGGTTCTGTGACCTTCACCGGCTCGCTCATCGCAGCCGGCAAGCTGCAGGGTATCAAGTGGGTCAAGAAGCTGAACCTGCCGGGCAAGGGCGTATGGAACATTCTATTCGCCGTGCTGCCTGTCGCCTCGCTGGTCATGCTGTGCGTCCAGCCCGAACAGCGCCTGCTGTGGTCGATTCTGACCACCGTGTTCGCCCTGTGCTACGGCTTGGTCTTCGTGATTCCGATCGGCGGCGCCGATATGCCCGTCGTCATCTCTGTGCTCAACGCCTGCACCGGTACGGCTGTGGCTATGTCCGGTCTGGCGATTGACAACGTTGCCCTGATCGTGGCCGGCGCACTCGTCGGTTCCGCCGGTGTGACCCTGTCCATCCTCATGGCTCAGGCCATGAACCGCCCGCTGCTCTCCGTCTTGGCCGGTGGCTTCGGCGGTGGTGCTGACGCCGCCGCTGCTGGCGACGGTCCGGAAGGCACCATGAAGGAGACCACGCCGGACGATCTGGCCGTTCAGCTCGTCTACGCGCAGAAGGTCATCTTCGTGCCCGGCTTCGGTCTGGCTCAGGCTCAGGCCCAGCGCGAGCTCGCTGACCTCGGCGAACTGCTCAAGGGCCACGGCGTGGAAGTCTCCTACGCCATTCACCCGGTCGCAGGCCGTATGCCTGGCCACATGAACGTGCTGCTGGCCGAGGCCAACGTGCCCTACGAGGAGCTCGTGGATCTCGATGAGATCAACCCGCAGTTCCCGCAGGCCAATGTGGCTCTGGTCGTCGGCGCCAACGATGTGACCAACCCGGCCGCTCGTCGCCCCGGCACCCCGGTCTCCGGCATGCCGATTCTCGACGTCGACAAGTCCCAGAACGTCGTGGTCATGAAGCGCGGCCGCGGCATGGGCTACGCCGGCATCCAGAACGAGCTCTACTTCGAGGACAACACCCAGATGCTGTTCGGTGACGCGAAGAAGAGTCTGCAAGCCGTCATCGCCGCCGTCAAGGAATTGCTCGCGTAACCATTCTTGGCTCCCCTCGGTGAGGGGAGCTGTCGAACGGAGTGAGACTGAGGGGAGTAGCCCATACGCGGGTGCTCCCCTCAGTCAGCTTCGCTGGCAGCTCCCCTCACAGAGGGGAGCCAAGCTCTATATCTACTACAGCCCAAACACCCGCTTAACAAAGCTGTTAACGCGGCGCCAATAGCGGTCCGGATCGGTGCTGGCGCTCATCGTGTGGTCGGCGCCGGGAATCAGCAGCTTCTCGCGGTCGATGCTGGCGCAGGCGTTGTAATTGATGTCCAGATACTTCGGATTGACAAAAGTATCCGCTCCGCCATGAATGAACATCATCGGAATAGTCGCGTGCCGTAATGCCTTCACACAGGAGGCGTCCTCAAACCGGTATCCAGCCTTGCGTTTAGACACATGACTGGCCACTTTGACCAGCAGCACGGCCAACGAGTGCGGCAAACGGAACATCGCCTCGGCATTATCCGTAAACTGCGAGACCACGGAACTGTATCCGCAATCGGAAATCGCGGCGACGACGTTGCGGGGGAGTCGCGCATCGCCGGCCGCCATCATCACCGTGGCGGCGCCCATCGAATTGCCATGCAACAGAATGCGTGCATCCGGATCAGCTGCGGTGATCAGCGAAACCCAGCCCAACAGATCGTCTCTTTCCAGCAATCCCATACCCACGTAACGCCCTTCGCTCAACTCATGGGCGCGCTGCGCGGGTAGCAGGACCGTAAAACCGAGTTGCGCATAGCGATGCGCCCATTTGGCCATTTCCGCGGGCTCTCCGGTATAGCCATGGCAGCAGATCGCGTATAGATGCGGCTGTGGGTCGGAACAATCCGGGTCCAACAGCCAGCCGTGGAGTTTCAATCCATCATGGCTGCGCAGCGTGACCGATTGCTTGGCCTCCTCGAACCACCGGGCGGCCTCAAGCTGCTTGGACATGTCGAATTCGATGCCTTTCGGCGTCTCCTCGTGCGGCATGTTGAACATCGAACGTTTGGCCTTGGTGTCCAGCGCGAACGTGAACATGACGTTGGCGGCCGCGGCTGTGACGCCGGCTCCTGTGGCGGCTATCGCGGCAAGTGCCGCAGCCATACCCCTGACAACGCGAGTGTGTGCGGCGATGACGTCATGGCCATCCTCATTGACGACGTCGTCCGAACGAGTCATATCAACCTCCCGATACGGTACTCACCATCGTACGTTATTTTTCGAAATCATCCCCAACTTCGTGAAAGACCGTACACTGAGTGCCGCTGAGCGTACGTTTTTCACGAAATGGCGGACGATTTCGTGAAAACCGTATGATGAGAACGGGTAAGCGTACGTTCTTCACAAAGTTAGGGATTATTTCGCGGAAACCGTACGTTGACGTGGCTGGGACGGCCGGGATGCAGTGTCATTGAAGCATCACCACGCAAAGTCCGGAGTTGGCGTATACTTGACAATTGTTGCTTTGGCGAGGGAAGTGTGCGTGCTGACACATGACACAGCTTCCGTTATCGACTCGGCGTATTTCACTCCTTGTAGGGTGTCTTTCGGCGCGTCGTGGCGTCTGAGCGAGACAGTACGAAACGAAACTACAAGGAGTATCCATTATGGCTACCACCATTAAGCTTGAGGGCGAGGCCCGTTCCGAGTTCGGTAAGGGCGTTGCTCGTCGTCTGCGCGTTGCCAACAAGATTCCGGTCACCATCTACGCCGGCGGCGAAGAGCCCGCCTTCGTGACCTTGCCGATGCGCGAGACCACCCTGGCCCTGCGTCGCACCAACGCCCTGTTCACCATCGCCTTCGACGGCAACACCAAGATGGCCGTCGTCAAGGACGTGCAGAAGAACCCGGTCAAGCGCATCATCGAGCACATCGACTTCCTCGAGGTCAAGGCCGGCGAGAAGATCGACGTCGAGGTGCCGGTGTTCGTGGAAGGCACCCCGAAGGGTGCTGCCGTGGCGTTCGTCGACATCCAGGAGCTCAAGGTCCGCGCCGACGTCACCAACCTGCCCGAGAAGATCGTGGTCAGCGTCGAAGGCCTGACCGACGGCACCAAGGTGTTCGCCAAGGATGTCGTCCTGCCTGAGGGCGTCGAGCTGGACGTCGAGGATCCGGAAGAGTCCGTCGTCACCGTCGAGGTGCCGGAGGATGCCACCGAGTCCACCGCCGCTTCGGAAGCTGCTGCCGCCCCGGCTAACGCCGCTGCTGCTCCGGCTGCCGACGCCAAGTGAGTCGGTCGCTTCGATAGCGAACAATTCAGAACATAACTGAAACGTGGAAGCCCGCAGCCGTTGAGAACGGTGCGGGCTTCTTCGTTTTTTCACCATGTGAACTCTGCCATACGAGTAACACATGGGTGTGCAAGAGTATGCAACAGAGCTCGCGCCACAAGCGCACAGCACACACCCCATATGGTGGCTTTCGGGCCGCCAAAGCCTAGAAGAAGTAGCTAGTAATGACTGAAAACACGCACCACGATCCGGCAGCGCTCGACAAGCTCACCGAACCGTTCACCGTACTGCCGAACGACAACCCCGCATCCGATGAGAAGCGTCAGTCCCTCATCGACAAGCCGGCTTTCGGCCAGGTGTTCTCCGACAACATGACCCACATGACCTGGACCAAGGGCGAAGGTTGGTCCGACCGCCGCGTCGAGCCGTACGCGCCGCTCAAGATGGATCCGGGTGCTTCCGTGCTGCACTACGCACAGGAGTGCTTCGAGGGCCTCAAGGCTTACCGTCATGCCGACGGCTCCACCTGGCTGTTCCGCCCGGATGCGAACGCCGAGCGTTTCCAGAACTCCGCCAAGCGTCTGTACCTGCCTGAGCTGCCGATTGACGACTTCCTCGGTTCCGTGGCCGCGCTGGTCAAGCGCGACGCCAACTGGGTGCCGTCCCGCCGCGAGTACACGCTGTACATGCGTCCGTTCATGTTCGCTTCCGAGCCGTTCCTCGGCGTGCGCGCCCCGCAGGAGGTCGACTACTGCGTGATCGCCTCCCCGTCCGGCCCATACTTCCCGGGCGGCGTCAAGCCGGTGAGCATCTGGGTTGAAGACAAGTGGTTCCGCACCGGCCCTGGCGGCACTGGTTTCGCCAAGTGCGGCGGCAACTACGCCGCCTCCCTGCTCGGCGAGTACAAGGGTGTTGAGAATGGCTGCGAGCAGGTGTGCTTCGTGGACGCCGCCACCAAGACCTACCTCGAAGAGCTCGGTGGCATGAACATGATGGCCGTGCACAAGGATGGCCACGTGGAGACCCCGTCCCTGACCGGTAACATTCTGCCGGGTGTGACCCGTCGCTCCCTGATTCAGCTGCTGCAGGACAAGGGCCACGACGTAGTCGAGACCATGATCGCCCTCGACCAGCTGCTCGAGGACATCAAGTCCGGCGAAGTCACCGAGGTGTTCGCTTGCGGTACCGCCGCCATCATCACCCCGATCGGTCGCTTCAAGTCCGAGAAGTTCGATGTCACCGTCGCCGACGGCGGCTCCGGCAAGCTCACCTGCGAACTGCGCGACGAGCTGCTCGGCATCCAGCTCGGCGAAGTCGAGGATCCGCACAACTGGATGTGGAAGGTGTGCTGAACTAGCACCTTTTGTTTCTGACTAAGACCCCTTGGAACGTCAACAATTCCAAGGGGTCTTGGCGTATTGGAAATGTTCTTGGCTAGAGAGATACAGATGGATTTAGCAACATTTCGCAACAAATAATATGATTTAGGTCTTCTGCACGTTGCGGGGGTTGGTTATGGTTCATCCAGATGAGAACAGGAGCAAACCTATGAGCAAGATGAGTGACATGACGGAATACCATGCTTCAGCCTACCGTTTGCCGTCAGGCTTCAAGCATTGCTCGAAATTAAAGCCGGTGGTTGAGGCGGTTACGGCGCTGGACCGGGTCAAGGCTGTGGTGGATGTGCTGTATTCGCCGGGCGGCTGCCCGTGGGATGGCAAGCAGACGAACGAGTCACTGCTCAAGAATCTGCTTGAGGAAACCTACGAATACGTCGACGCGGTGGAGACTCACGACCGCGACAACATGCGCGAGGAAATGGGCGATGTGCTGCTGCAATCCGTGTTTCAGGCGCGGGTCTGCGAATCGGATGCCGAGGATCCTTTTGGTATTGACGAGGTCGCCGACCGCCTGGTGAACAAGCTCATTACCCGTCATCCGCACGTGTTTGCCGCTGATGATGCTGCCGATTCTTCTGATGCTTTTGATGCTGACAGTAACGACGGGGGAGAAGCTGCCCAACCCGAATCCCCGGAAGCCGTGCTGGCTCTATGGGAAAAGATGAAACAGCAGGAAAAGCATCGTAAATCCGTGCTTGAAGGCATTTCCCGCGCTCAAGGTGCGTTGCCTCGCGCGGCCAAAGTCGTTTCTCGTATCTCCAAATCGCCGAATGCTGATAGATTGTTCGCGGCGTTTGATGAGCCGGCTGCGGCTGATGCTCAGCGAGATGATGTACATCCTCAAGCGACGAACCAATCCGAATCAAGCGGCGACAATTCCGCTGAACGGGAGAAGGCCGATGCCTACGCCGATGAAATCCTCGCCATCGTGCGTCGAGCCCGCGCGGACGGTATCGATATTGAAGCAGCATTGTGCAACCGTCTACGCGATGTTGAATCACGCGTTGAATCCATTGAAAACTACATTCGGATGCGATGAGTGAATCTATATTTGGGCTCTTGATGAAGGCCTCCACTACTATAGCGTCGGTGGTGAACAAGACATGAGCTTCTGGCGACGCTGGGGGATGTTCAATGTCAGTAATGGTTCAAGGTTTGGACTGCTGACGTCGCTGAGACACTTTAGCGTCGTTAACGGGTCAAGTTCTGGCGATCAAACGACGGTAAAAAGGGGCTTAGCGTCGTTAGCTGTACATAAGTTGGCGCGGCAACGACACTGGAGCGCGTGATCGTCGGTGCCGTGCCAAACTTTGGCCGACCTCCGACAAATGAGAAGGACTAACGTCGGTGGCTGCTCAAAGTTTGGCGCGCTGGCGACGCTGTAAGAGAAAAAGAGTGGAGTCGAACCGGCAATAGCATTTATTCGGTTTGTTCTCTAGTCCAATATTGCGTCAGGCAAGGCCTGTTTGTAGGCTCGGGTACGACGGACTGTAGCGCCGAATAAGGATGAACGGGAACAGAACGAAGACGGACTGAGACGAACCGAAGCGGTACCAGAGGGGAGTGGCTCATGCAGGTGGCGTTGGAGAACAACATCGTTTTTGTGGTCATCGAGTATTTAGCAATCCTGTGTTGGGGATTATCGGGCGGACTTGCCGCCATTCGCAAGGGCTACGACATCTTCACCATCATGCTGTGCGGATGGCTCACCGCTCTCGGCGGCGGACTGGTGCGCGACGTGATGCTCGGTGCCCTGCCGCCGGTCGGCATCACCGACAAAGGCTATGTGCTCACCACGCTGTTTTCCGGCATTATCGTGGTGGTGGCCCATCCGGAGATCACCAAACTCAAATGGACGATGATCGTTATTGACGCTCTGGGCCTCGGACTATTCGCAGTCAACGGCACCGCAAAAGCGCTGGCCTACGGCTCATCAGGCATGACAGCCGTATTCCTTGGCATGTTCACAGCACTGGCCGGCGGCCTCATTCGTGACATCTTCATTGGCGACGTGCCAATGATTATTCGAGACAAACACCTCTATGCTGTGCCCTCGTTTATCGGCTGCATATTGACTGTGTTGGTATGGCGTGGCGTGAGATACGGCTGGTTCGACATGCGCTCGGAAATGCTGCTCGACGTGCTGATCGTCATCATCGTGGTGGCGCTGCGCCTGCTCTCGGTCGGCTTCAACGTCACCTTGCCCGGTGCCATCGAACGCCACCGCGTCTACCTGCCCAGTGAAAGCCGATATCTCAAGCGCCCGGTCATCCATCCGCACGCCGATACCGTCGATCCCGGCGATACCACCAAGGACGAAGAAGACAAGTCTTAGGATGATTCAAGGCTGCCTCAGGGCTAGCTGCCTTCAAAGAGGTACATTTGGCCTTCTGCAGAATGACAACTGCTTTCAAAGAGGTACCTGAAGCACGAAACGTCGAGTATAAGCGTTGCAATGACGGCGTTTATACTTGGGCTTTCTCGGATTCGGTACCTCTCTGAACGGAGATGTCATTTCGCAAGACCGCCAATGTACCTCTTTGAACACAGATACAAAAGTCCCGCAAGCCAGATGACTTGCGGGACTTGCTAAAACCTTAAGAGGCTTATGCTCACAGAGCGTTGATCGCAACAGCGAGGCCGGACTTGCGGTTGGCGGCCTGGTTCTTGTGGATCACGCCAGCGCCAGCAGCCTTGTCGAGCTTCTGGGCGGCAACCTTGTAGGCGGCCTCGGCGGCAGCCTTGTCACCGGCGGCGATGGCTTCGCGGGTGGCGCGGATGGCGGTCTTCAGGCCGGACTTCACAGCCACGTTGCGAAGGTGCGCCTTCTCATTGGTGAGCACGCGCTTCTTCTGCGACTTAATGTTTGCCACGTTTACTCCAAACGATGTGTGTTATAAGGACATACAAAAATTGAAGGATAGCATGAGCCCCGGAAAAACCCGCGCAATGCCACGCCGAATACAGTCCCTCGGCTACACTAGGTGAAGTTTGAGTATATGCCAAGAGGAGGAATGCGTTGGTCGTTCAACACAATCAGCCGGGTTCCACGGATCAGTCGGTGATTCGCAACTTCTGTATCATCGCGCACATCGACCACGGCAAGTCGACCGTGGCCGACCGCATCCTGCAGTTGAGCGGCATTGTGCCCGAGCGAGAGATGCGCGATCGCTTCCTCGACCGTATGGATATCGAGCAGGAGCGTGGCATCACCATCAAATCCCAGGCCGTGCGCGTGCCATGGACCTTTGACGGCACCGAATACACGCTCGGTATGATCGACACCCCCGGCCACGTGGACTTCACCTATGAGGTGTCCCGCGCACTGGCCGCCTGCGAAGGCGCGGTGCTGCTCGTCGACGCCACCCAGGGCATCGAGGCGCAGACCCTGTCCAATCTGTATATGGCCATTGACCATGATCTGGCCATCATTCCCGTGCTCAACAAAATCGACCTGCCGTCCGCCGAGCCGGACAAGCATGCCGAGGAGATCGCAGGTCTGATCGGCTGCGAGCCGAGCGACGTGCTGCGCGTCTCCGGCAAAACCGGCGACGGCGTGGCCGACCTGCTCGACCAGATCGTCATGGACGTGCCCGCCCCGCACGGCGACCCCGATGCCCCCGCCCGCGCGCTGATCTTCGACTCTGTCTACGACTCCTACCGCGGCATCGTCACCTACATCCGTATGGAGGACGGCGAACTGCACGACCGCGAAAAGGTCCACATGATGGGCATTGGCATGACCCACGATCCCATCGAGATTGGTGTGATCAGCCCCGATATGACCCGCACCAAGGCACTCGGTGCCGGCGAGGTCGGCTACATCATCACCGGTGCGAAAGATGTGAGTCAGTCCAAGGTGGGCGACACCCTGACCTCGGCCGTCCGCCCGGCCACCGAGCCGCTGCCTGGCTACCGCGACCCCAAGCCGATGGTCTACGCCGGTTTGTTCCCGATCGACAACGCGCAATTCCCCGAACTGCGCGATGCGCTCGACAAACTCAAGCTCAACGACGCTGCCCTGATCTACACGCCGGAAACCTCCGTGGCCCTAGGCTTCGGCTTCCGCTGCGGCTTCCTGGGTCTGCTGCACATGGAAATCGTCAACGAGCGACTCTCCCGCGAGTTCGGACTCGACCTTATCCAGACTGCTCCGAACGTCACCTACGACGTGACCGCCGAGGATGGCGGTCAGCATCATGTGACCAACCCGAGCGAATTCCCGGACGGCAAGATCAAGAAGATCGTCGAGCCGATGGTTGCCGCCGACATCATCACGCCCAAGGAATTCATCGGTGCGGTGATGGATCTGTGCCAGGACCACCGCGGCATTATGGGCACGATGGAGTACATCTCCACCGATCGTGTCGAGATGCATTACCGCATTCCGTTGGCGGAAATCGTGTTCGACTTCTTCGACCAGCTCAAGTCCCGCACCAAGGGCTACGCTTCCCTCGATTACCATGAGGATGGCGAGCAGTCCGCCGATTTGGTCAAGGTGGACATCCTTATTCAGGGTGAGAAGGTCGATGCGTTCAGTGCCATCGTTCACCGCGATAAGGCGTATTCGTACGGTGTGATGATGACCAAGAAATTGCGTAGTCTGATTCCGCGCCAGCAGTTCGAGATTCCGATTCAGGCCGCGATTGGTTCGCGTATCATCGCGCGTGAGAACATTCGTGCGTTGCGCAAGGACGTGCTCGCCAAGTGCTATGGCGGCGACATCACCCGTAAGCGTAAGCTGCTCGAAAAGCAGAAGGCTGGCAAGAAGCGTATGAAGATGCTCGGCCATGTGGAGGTGCCGCAGGAGGCGTTCATCGCCGCCCTGTCCACCGGCGAGGACTCCAACGACCGCGACACCAAAGACAAAATCCGTGCCGCCCAAAAGACCGAGGGCTAGTGTTCGAGGTCTACATCCACGTCCCGTTCTGCTTGCGGCGCTGCGGCTACTGCGACTTCAACACCTACACGGCCACAGACCTCGGCGCGGGAGCCTCGCGCGGCAATTATGCCAATATGGTCATTCGTGAAATGGCCCTGACCAAGCAGTGGCAGCTCGACCACGGCATCGAGGAGCCACCAGTCTCCACCGTGTTCTTCGGGGGTGGTACACCCACGATTCTCGCCGCCCGCGATTTGGTCGCCATGCTCGATGCCATCCGCAAGATCTGGAGCATCGCGCCCGACGCCGAAATCACCACCGAAGCCAACCCGGACACGGTCAACGAATATTACATCAATGAGCTCGCTGCCGGCGGCTTCACCCGTGTCTCCTTCGGCATGCAATCTGCCGTGCCGCACGTGCTCAAAACCCTTGACCGCACGCATACGCCGGCCAACGTGACCGCAGGCGTCAATGCCGCCAATAAGGCCGGCTTGCGCTCCAGCGTGGATCTGATTTACGGTGCACCGGGGGAGAGCCTTGACGATTGGCGCACCTCGGTCACGACCGCCATCGACCTCGGCGTGAACCACATCTCCGCCTACGCACTGACCGTGGAACCCACCACGAAAATGGGTCGTCAAATCGCGGCCGGCACTCTGCCCAAACCCAATGACGATGACGAAGCAGCCAAATACGAAATCGCCGACGACCTGTTCTCCCAAGTCGGCCTCGAATGGTACGAGGTCTCCAACTGGGCCCGCCCCGGATACGAAAGCCAGCACAACCTCGGCTACTGGCGCAACGTCGATTGGGCCGGTCTAGGGCCAGGTGCCCACTCCCACTACAACGCGGTGACCGAGGCTGACCACCCCCAGTCGGCCTCGCTGACAGCCCCCGCCAGCGGGGGCAAGTCCGAAGCCATCGCCTCTGCCTCAGCTGATGGACAGGCCAACGCCGAACTTGGAAAAACCAACGCCGAACTAGGTATGATCAACGCGCATGGGAACAACTCCCAAGAAATTCATGCCCCCGCTGGCGGGGGCTGTCCGACGGATGCCGGACTGGGGGTGGTTTCTGTCTCACACGGTCTGCGCAGCTGGGACATCGCGCACCCGCGTTTGTGGGGCACGGCCATCAACGAGAACCGTGTGCCGTGGGCCGATAGCGAGACGATCACTCCCGAGGGAAACCTCGAAGAGCTCATCATGCTCGGGCTGCGCCTGCACGAGGGCCTTGACCTCGACCGCATCAACCGCGCCATCAACGATGCGAGTATGAGCAGCACGCCCCAGACTCTCCGAACCGTTTCGGTTGACCAACTCGCCCCCATGATCAGCGAAGGTCTGATTACCGTATCCGATAATCATCGAGTGGTGCCCACTCGTCGTGGCCGGTTGCTCAATGACTCGGTAATCGAACAGTTCTTCGATTTCGTCGGTGTATGAGTCGGTGGTATGGTGCGTGGCAGTCGCCATTACCCGTTCGCTAGTTGTGGTTACACCGTCAGAGGGAGCTATTTTTGTTTTACCGGTGGGGGAGGGAGCCGCGTAGGACTACGTCCGGGGCGCTTTGCACGTAGATCAGGCGGTTGGCAGTGCCGCCGGTGGCCTCCGCGTCATCGCGGTTGGACAGAATGCTGTCCGCGGCGGCCTGACCCATTTCGGCCAGCGGCAGATGCACGGTGGTCAGCGGCGGAAACACGTCGGCGGAGTAGGGGATGTCGCCGAAACCGGTGACGCCGATTTCCCGACCCGGCTCGATGCCGTTGGCGCGCAACGCGGTCATCGCACCGATGGCCATCACGTCGTTGAGCGCGATGATTGAATCGATGCCTTTGCCGTTGTACAGTGCGCCTTCGCCCGGCTTCAGCAGTCCGGATCGGGCCATTTGCATGACGGCCGCATAGCCGTCGGTGCGGCTGAACTTACCGTTCGCCACGGCTTTCGGATCCACGGTGATGCCTGCCTCGTCCAGCACTTCCATCACACCGGCCAATCGTTCTTTGGAGGAGCGATGTGCGTCATCGCCCTTGAGAATCGCAGGGCGCGTATACCCGGAATCGACGATCAGCTTTGCGATGGCGCGCGCGCCGACATCGTTCGCCACGTCCACGGCCGGGAAGGGCAGGCTGCGATTGAGCACGAACACGGCACGTCCGCCGGATGCTTCGTACTGGGTGAGTTCCGTCTGCAACGCCTGGCGTTCCGGCGCGTCGGTGTATTCACTTTCGGAGATGATGATGCCGCGCGGCCTGGTGGATACGGACTTACGCACCGCCTCCAACTCTTCGTGCGGGGTGGTTGCCACGCCGATGGTCACGGAAATGCCGCGTTCGGCCGCCGCCTTGACCACGCCTTGCGACACGGATGCGAAGTAGGGGTCGGAGATATCGGAGACCAGCAGCACGATGTTCGGTGCGGTGCCTTTGGCCACTGCCTGAGCATAGGCGTTGGGACGATAGTTGAGCTTGGTGGCTGCTTCCATCACCTTGACGTACGATTGGTTGCGTACCTTGCGGGTGCTGCCGTTGAGTACGCGGGATGCGGTGGCGATGGAGACTTGGGCTTCTTTGGCGACATCCATCAATGTCGCTGGCGATTGCGCCTTATCGTTCTGTACAGCCACGATCGAATCGGTCCTTTTCTTCCTTGGAACGGAAAACATCTCTAAACGTTTACCGCAATGATATCGCAATTTTGCTTGCAATAGTAGCATTGTGGATTGGAAAGCCTGAATTCTGAACAAAAATAATCGCGCGAATTACGGAAAGCGTTTACCGTTTCGGCGTGTCGTGCGGTATGCTCGAAGCATGACGCGATACTTATGCGCCCCTGACTCCTTCAAAGAGAGCCTGACCGCCATGGAGGCGGCCCGGGCGATGGCTCAGGGGATCGAGAATGCCGACCACGATGCCGAGGTCCGTTGCCTCCCCATGGCCGACGGCGGTGAAGGCACCGCACGCGCGCTTGTCGACGCCACTGGCGGATCGATGCACGCCGTGCCGGTCCACGACCCGCTCGGCCGACCTGTCGAAGGCCACTTCGGTCTGCTCGCCGACGGCACGACCGCCGTGGTCGAGACAGCCGAAGCCAGCGGCCTCGCACTGCTTGAAGCCAAAGAACGCAACCCGTTGATCGCCTCCTCCTACGGCACCGGCGAACTCATGCTCGCCGCCGTCCGTTCCGGAGCCAAGCGCATCATCGTCGGGCTCGGCGGCAGCGCCACCAATGACGCCGGTGCCGGACTTCTGCAGGCCCTCGGCGTTCGTCTTCTGGATAAGAACGGTAACGACTTGGCACACGGGGGAGCGGCCCTCGCCAATCTGACCACCATCGATATCAGCACGATGGACCCGGCCCTCAAGAACGTCGCCATCACCGCCGCCTGCGACGTGACCAACTCGCTGACCGGCCCCACCGGCGCCAGTGCCGTGTTCGGCCCGCAGAAAGGTGCGTCCAAAGATGATGTCGCCACATTGGACGCCGCCCTCGCGCATTTTGCACAGGTAATCGACAGCCAGCTCGGCGTCGCCGTGAACGACGTGCCGGGTGCCGGCGCGGCCGGTGGCATCGGTGCAGCACTGAAGGGCTTCCTAAACGCCGAATTCCGCCCGGGCATCGCCATCGTCATCGAACAATCCGGACTTGATGCGGCCGCGCAATGGGCTGACGTGGTGTTCACCGGCGAAGGCTCCATCGACTCCCAGACCAAGTTCGGCAAAACCCCGGCCGGCGTGGCGGCTACCGCTAAGCGCCACGGCAAGCCAGTCATCGCAGTAGCCGGGCATATTGGCACCGGCATCGATGAGCTGCATGAGGTCGGCATCGACGTGGTATTTGGCATCGCGCCCGGAGCCGCCAGCCTCAGCGAACTGCTGGCCGATGCGGCCGCTAACGTAACTCGAACCACCGAACAAATCGTACGAACCCTACAACTGTGAGCAGGCTCCCGCTGGCGGGGGCTGTCGGGCTTCGCCCGACTGGGGGTGGTCCCAGCGCTGAGAACCACCCTCAGTCTCGCTACGCGAGACAGCTCCCGCCAGCGGGAGCGAGTACCGGAAAGGAAGACATGCGCGCCACACTGGAAACCGTGAACTGCGGCGAACTGACCGCCGTGTATCGCAAAGACAGCGACACCGGCATCGTGGAACTGGCATCATGGATCGTCGACGCGAGCTCGGTCTTGTGGCATGATTGGTGGTGATGGAATCAACGATGAGTCCAACAAAACGGCGCCGCCTCCCATTGCACAATATCATGCGCAATATCACGCAGCGTATTGGCTCTCCGAATGCGTGTCTGCTAAACCTCGTGTTGCTCTATCAGCGAGCTTTCCGACTGCGCAGCTCAGGCAACATCACGACGAACAGGACGACCGCCACAATCGCGGTCAGCAGATCGGCGATGGCCTGCGCGGCGATCACGCCCTGATAGCCGGCCAGCCGGGAGCCGACGAACAGGGTAATCGCCAGCATCACACCCTGCCTGCTGATCGACAGCACAAAGGCGCCGACCTCCTTGCCCGCGGACTGGAAGGTGCAGGTCGTGACCATCACGTCGGCTACGCACACCAGGCTCAGCAGCTGAACCCGCAGCATGCCGGCGCCCAGCGTGATGATGGTGGCGTCCTCGATGAAGAATCTCATCAGCAGACGGTCGGACAGGCTGAGCACCACGGTCATCACCAGGGCGAACAGGGACAGGAACAGGTAGGAAAAACGCAGAATGCCGCGCAGTCGAGGCATATTGCGGGCGCCGTAGTTGTAGCCGATCAGCGGCTGTGCGCCGAACGCGAATCCCACGAAAACCAGCACAGCGATCATGATGACTTTCAGCGCGATGCCCATCGCGGCCACCGCGTCGGTACCGTAGGGGAGCAGGAACAGGTTGATCATGACGATGCCGACGCTCTGCGTGAGGTTCGTGATCGCCGAGGGGATGCCGATGGCGAGGATGCTCCCGACCTCCCGGGCCGTGACCGCCAGACGCCGGCGCGCGCGGTCGATGACGGTCCGCGGGTCGATGGACAGGTTGCTGCTGTGACGCAGCATGAACCAGACGAAATAGGCGTCGGTGCAGATGTTGGCGATCACGGTGGCACCGGCCGAACCCGCAGCACCCCAGCCGAACCCGTGGATGAACAGGGGATTGAGCACGATGTTGACCGCCGTGCCGGCCACCGAACCGATCATGGACTGCACGGCGTGGCCTTCGGTGCGCAGCAGGTTGGACGGCGTCATCGACACGATGATGAACGGCGAGCCGACGATGATCAGCGTGTAGAAGTCGGAGGCATACTGCCAAGTGTCGCCAGTGGCGCCGAGCAGCGCGAGCATCGGGTCGCGGAACGCCAGGCCCAGCACCAGAATCAGCAGGCCGGTGGCGATGGCGGCATAGAAGCAGAACGCGCTGAGTCGCTTGCCGTCGGCGAACCGGTGTTGGCCGAACAGGCGCGAGATGACCGAACTGCCGCCGAGGCCGAAGATGTCGCCGAGGGCGATCATCACGGTGAACACTGGCGCGGTGAGGGAGACGCCCGCCACCATATCGGTGTTTCCCGTATGCGCGATGAAATAGGTGTCGACCATGTTGTACACCAAGGTGACCAGCATGCTGAGCACCACGGGCATCGCCAGCGAGAAATACGCCTTCGGAATCGGCGCCTTTTCGAAGAGTTCGTTATCCATTTCCGTCCCTTGGTGTTTCGTTCTTCAGTCACTGTGCAGGATGCCGTTCGGCGTGCATCACAGGCATTGTAGAGGCAACAGTGTGGACAACGGGCGGGGAGTATCTCATGATGCGGTGAGGGCGTTGATGATGACGCATCGTGTATTGGTGGCCGTGTGCATCGTATGTGAACCTGTGCTGGCGCGGCGTACGCACGATGGGAAAAGAAAGAATATATGGACCCCGTTGTCCCGGTTATTGTTCAGTTATTACTGTGTTGAATTATTGCGTTATTCAATTATTGTGGTGTGCCGGCCGATTGCGGCCTGCGGGGGATTGCCTTCGTATGTGTCATGCAATCTCATGAACGGGATTGTTCGCTAGATTCAGCGAGCGTCCTTGTTGGCGGCGTTGATGATGTCGGCGAACATCTTGGAGTCGGCGTAGCCGGCGCGGGCGATGGCGTCCATACCGGAGAGGGCGAGACCGCGAATCATGGAATCCTTGAGAGACATCATGTTTCCTTTCGTTGGTCAAAACCTTGTGGCTTTGAGTTTTGTTTATCGGCTTCTTTCTGAAACCGGTTTCAGAATAACGCAGTCCGATGACAAACGCAAGGGGACCATTCCGCTCTCGGCGTTTCTGGCGGAATATCGCCGTTCTTTAGATACCGTTCGGTAGTTAAGAGGCTGTCTAGTCGACCTTCTGACGGCCTTGTTCTGAGCGTACGGTTTTCACGAGGTATGGCCTCATGTCGCGGAAATCGTACGCTGAGTCGTCGTAAGCGTACGGTTTTCACGAAATGGGGCCTATCTTCACCGGATTTTGGGCATACCGGCCTTGAGCAGCTTGGTCTCAAGATTGATGGGGCGTAGCAGATCCTCATAGAACACATGGACGATTTCGGTGACGCCCTGTTCCCGGAGATGCCGATCACGTCTGCGGTCGTACTCCATTTTCGCCTGGAGGCTTGCGCGATTCTTGTTGCTGGTGTCGGCGTATTTGGCCATGCCGTCGTATTCTGCCACGATGATGCGGCCGTCTGCGAGCTTCCAACAGAAATCGACGCGATATGGCATTGCGGGATTGTCGGGATTCATGAACTGCACCTGCAGCAGGGGAATGCCGAAAGACAATTCGGTGATCTGGCCACGCATCAATGATTCGCCGCCGTTTTCGCTCAGGGGATCCGCGTACTTCAGCAGCTTGGTCACGGAGACCTCGTCGCAGACGCTTTGAATCATCAGCGACTGCACCTCTTCGATGGTCGTCAGGGACTTTCTCAGAGCCGAATCGGATATGGGCAGCGCCTGTGGGAATGGGAATGCCGCGCAGTCGAGCAGCGTTCGCGCCGGAGTCGTCAAGAGAATGCCGTTATGCTTCCGTGTCGGAATCCGATTGATATAGATGCGGTTGAGACGCGCCTCGTCTCCGCCGCCGATGCCGGACTTCGAGGCGATGTACACTGTGCCGTCGTGCAGGGAATAGTTGTGCTGCAGTCCGTATACGCACGCCGCACTCAACCCCGCAAATACCCACTGAGGGTGGATTGCGGACAACGCACGTATGACCTGCAATGACTGTTGCTCTCTGGTCATGGTGTTCCAAAGTATTCGGTCGGCGTACAGGTTCTTATACGGTGACACCAGCTCCCCGGCATGCAGGCGACGTTTCAGGGCGCGCCGTTGCGCATCGCTGGTGCCATAGCAGCAGCGACGCTCCTGCTTCGCCTGCTGCAGCGGTGCAGAAATTTCCTTGTGTTCTTTCATATCTCGACGCTAAGGGTGATTTTGATCGTTGCACAAGCTCAACCGGCAAATGTGGATACTATGTCACGCGAATTGTTGCTGTGGATAACTTGAATCGACGTCGACGGTTTTGCCGACGGTTTTGTCGGAGGCGATATTAGCCTAGGACACCTTGCTGCGCCGCCTTCCATACCGAAAACAGTCATCAGTGACACCGAGGGCATCTTCAGCGTACGTTCTTCACGAAATCAGCTGCCATTTCGTGAAAACCGTACGTTGACGACGATTCAGTGTACGTTCTTCACGAAATTAGGGATGATTTTGCGGAAACCGTACACTCACCGCAACGCAGCGTACGGTTTTCACGAAGTTATTGATTTGGGTATAGGTTCCCCGTCATGAACTACAATGAACCGCGGCGAAAAACGGAGAACCGAAGTCGGAGCGCGGCTGAACGGATATGGGTGTGACTGGATGACTGCCATAGTGATGCCGGTTCTCCTTGACGTACGCAATAACAACAACTGACAACAACAGGGGAGACAAGGATGGCGAGAAGTGCGGGCCGCACCCGACCGGTGATCAAGGACGTGGCCAAACTGGCTGGAGTCTCGGCACCGACCGTCTCCCGGTATCTCAACGGCACCGTCAATGTCACCGAAGACAAGCGTGAACGCATCGCCAAGGCCATCAAGGAGCTGGGCTACGAGCCGAGCATTGTGGCACGCGCCCTGTCGAACCGGGAGATGGACTCCGTGGTGGTGTTCGCGGCCAATCCTTCCGCCTTCTCCACGTCCGAAACGAACCATGGGGTGGAGGCCGCCGCCCGTAAACGTCGGTTCCTGCTCAATATTGTTTCTTTGGATGAGTCCGACATGGATTCTGTCAAGGCTCGCGTGCGCATGGGTTTGTCGATCAGGCCGGCGGGCGTGATCGTCTACGAGTACGACCGGGCCGGCATCGCCGCACTGGAATACATTCCCAAAGATATGCCGATGGTCGTGGTGGGTGGCAGCTTCGGCGACGGCGAATACCAGGTCATCAACGCCGAAAGGGATGGCGGCCGTTGGATGACCATGCATCTGCTGGATCTCGGCCATCGCACCGTGTTCCATGTGGGGCGTCCGGAAGGTCCGACCGATAACACCCGCACCAATGGGTGGCGTGACGCGCTCAAGGAGCGCGGCGTCACGGCACCTGACCCAATCATCGTTCCCGACGATGATTTGGAGGAGTCGGTCAAGGCTGGGCGCACCTTGGGCCGTCGTGGTGATGTGACTGCGATTTTCGCCGGCAACGACGAGACCGCCATCGCTGTGATCCGGGGTCTAAGGGAGGTTGGTCGCCGCGTGCCTGCTGACGTGAGCGTCGTAGGCTTTGACGACCGCAACTTCGGTGCCATGTGGAATCCGGCGCTGACCAGTTACACCCAGAACTTCCTGGACATGGGGGAGCGATCCTTCCGAATGCTGTTCGAACAGATCCAGGCCAAGCGCGCCGGCGATGACGCGTCGCCCTCGCAGGTCGAGGTGGTGCAAGGCAAGCCGTGTCTGCGAGCCTCCGAACGCGCGTACGGCGACGGTGAAATCGCGTAGTCGATGGGGCGTGCGTATCAATCGATAGTGACTGTAGCGCATTCATATCGTGATGAGGAGTCTCTCATGCCGAACTGTAAGCGATTACCTTAAGTAGTTTGTAATGTGGTTTACGTCATACTAATAGATGTTCTAAATCATAGTGTTTTGCAAGGATTTTTTGCGGAAAATAGCTATTTATCAACAGTTTTCGAAAAGTCTGCATGATGGGCGACTGTGAGCACGCTTTATGGTAATCGCTTTCCGTAGTGTTATCGTTACAGTATGACTTTTTGAACAATCGGCAACTCTGAAGACTCAGCCCCAGACCTCGGGCACTATCTCAGCGGCAGACGCCGCGATGCAATCGGCCCGCGACGAACGCATCCCCGGCAAACTCATCTGCGCGATCGTGGCCGTCGGCTCACTCGCGTTCTTCGGCATCCTGACCGAAACCGTGATGAATGTGCTGTTCCCGCAGCTGATGGGCGTACTCCACATCAGCGCGGCCACCATCCAATGGCTCACCACCGGCTATGCCGCCACCATGACCGGCGCACAGATCGACTACGCGATCATGGCCGTGGCCACTGTTATCGTGTTCGTCGCCATGCTCCACGCCCTACGTAACCGGAAGTAGGTTATAGGCGGGATTGGTCTGACTGGTATCCGCCGCAGCCGGGTTCGGTAGAGCGGCTACCAATCGGCCAGTGTCTCTATGGCATCGAGTCCTGTTCTGCGATGTTGTTCGTCAAGGTTGTTCCAGTAAGGTGATTCATCGGTGAGCATGTCGTACAGGAGCTTGATACGTCTGCGATCCGTGTGGCTATGTATGTAGTCGTTGAGTTTCGGCATCAGGGTCGGTGATGAGGGATGCGAGCATTGCGGCATCGTACAGATGTCTATCCCCATATCCGGCATGGTCTGCTTGGTATGCGGCGCTCTTAAGAATCAGCGCGCCAAGCAGATCCGCGTCGGTAGTGGGACGCACGTCGAGACCGCCCATGATGGCGTGCAACTGCACCATGAGACCGCCGGTGAGCAGCCATGATTCGGTAATGCGCTCGGCCACCATGTATACGATAATCCACGGCTGAGCACCGCTGGGGATTGCAATGCGGGAAATCATTGCCCATTTTCCTTGTTGTATGCCGTGATGAGTTCTGTAAGGGTTTCGAGCCCTGCGCGTCGTTCTCTCGGGTCGTTGGATTCGGCCAGATCAGCGGCGCATACGCCGATGGGCATGGGCCCCTGCCCGGCGGGCAGAAAATTAGCGAGATGCCGTGATTCGGCGGGAGGTCTCGTACTGGCCCCAGCCCTTCTGCTCGGTAGTGGTACCGCTACACCGACTCTTCCCGACGCTCCAGTGCCGCCGATATCAGTGAATGCCCAGCCTGATGTCGGTAGAGTTAAGGCTATTGGCTTGGTCTCGACGGCGAGACTTCTCCAATGGCCAATATGCACTGTTGCAAAGGAGTATGCGGTATGCAGCCAATCAAAGCCATTCAATACGGCTGCGGCAAAATGGCGAAGTACACGATTCGCTATATGCACGAGAAAGGCATTCAAATCGTCGGTGCCATCGACGTGAATCCGGAAGTCGTGGGCATGGATGCCGGTGTGTTTGCAGGCATCGGCCCCATCAATGTGCCGATTCGCGCCGATGCCGAGGCTGTACTCAACGGGTGCGACGCGGATATTGCGGTAGTCACGCTATTCAGCTTCGAGAACGAAATCGCCACCATGTGCGAGCAGTGCTTGGCCCGCGGCATCAGCGTGATCACCACCTGCGAGGAATGCATCTACCCGTGGACCACCGATCCGGCCACCACGAACCGTCTCGACATCATCGCCAAGGAAGCCGGTGCCACCATGGTCGGCTCCGGCATGCAGGACATCTACTGGGTGAACATGGTCTCCACCGTCGCCGCCGGATGCCACAGCATCAAGAAGATCACCGGTGCGGTGAGCTACAACGTCGAGGATTACGGCCTGGCTTTGGCCAAAGCGCACGGCTGCGGTCTGACCGCCGAGGAGTTCGAGGCCGAGCTTGCGCATCCCGAAACCGTGGTGCCCTCGTATGTATGGAATTCCAATGAAGCGCTGGCCCAGAAGCTTGGGCTTACCATCGCATCGCAGACCCAGGCCAGTGTGCCGTATTTCAGCGATGTCGACGTGTATTCCGAAACGATGGGCGAGACGATTCCGGTCGGCAAATGCATCGGCATGTCCGCCGTGGTAACCACCGAAACTAATCAGGGCATCACGTTGGAAACTGCCTGTATCGGCAAGGTGTACGGGCCGGATGATGGCGATATGTGCGATTGGAAGATCGAGGGTGAACCGGACGTGGAGTTCCACGTGGTCAAGCCGGCGACCGTCGAACATACGTGCGCTACAATCGTCAACCGCATTCCGGACGTGCTCAACGCGCCAGCCGGATATGTGACGGTCGATCAGCTCGATGAGATTTCGTATCTTACGTATCCCGCCGCGCTGTACGTGGCATAGACCCATATTTTCAAGGATGAAGGCCGGCACTCATAAGGGTGCCGGCCGGTATCAGGCGGCCAGAGTCGACGTGCGTGGCATCACCTAAAACTGGATATGGTCATGGGTGATGTCATCGGGCCGCTCATGCCGTAGGTTCGACTCGATCAGCGCCACCATGCGATCGATAACCGTACGAGCCATTGCGGGGACGTCCATCGCCACAGTGCTGATGGGTGGGTTGGCACAGGCGGAGAAGGGGATGCCGTCGAATCCCATGAGCCGTACGTCGTCGGGCACGTGGATGCCATGTTCGGTGAGTTCGCGGAGCGCGCCGATCGCTATGGTGTCAGACATGCACAGGATGTCACAATCGCCCGGGACAGGCGTCAGGACCGCAAGCAACATCCCGCCCGGCATCGGCGGCGACGTCGCCAACTTCAAAAGCGCGGCCCACCTGGCCGTCCACCTGGCCGCCCACGCCGGCATCGCTCCGGTCACCGGCCAGTCCGGCACCGGCATCAAAGGCGAGAGGCCCTCCAGACGGGGCAACAAACGCTTATAGACTATTGCGCCTTGTATCAATGCGAACTGCCAGTCAACCTTACCGTTGACTGGCAGTTCGCATTTATCGCTCCCGCTGGCGGGAGCTGTCATGCGGAGCATGACTGAGGGTGGTCCACAGCCGCCAATCCGTAACATCACCCAACGCAGCATTTCACGATACGGACGTTTCCGTATCGTATTTTCGTGTGGTCAAATAGACATTTCGAGCGAAAAAGTTCGAAATACCCCCGTAACTGGCCATAAAAAAATTGCTTAAGAATCACTATTGACTTTTTTGCCTACTCGGTATATGGACACACGAAACGTAAATGACATGGAGCAACGGTACTGTGTCAACGGCAATGAACGAAGAGACACGATTTCCTTACGTGTCCACAACCAATTGAGGTGATTTCGGTGACATTCAAAGCCCCGCTCGATCTCACGGTCCACGCTCCGGACGGCATGTATGATCCCGCCAACGAGCATGACGCCTGTGGTGTGGGTATGGTCACCACTTTGAACAAGCGTCCTGAACGCAAAATCGTCACCGACGCCATTGAGGTGCTGGTCAATCTCGACCACCGCGGTGCCGTGGGTGCCGAGGAGAACACGGGCGACGGCGCCGGCATTCTGATGAGCATGCCGGATGAGTTCATGCGTGCCACTGTGCCCGCCGAACTGCCCGAAGCCGGCCACTATGCCGCAGGCATCGCCTTCCTCGACCGCGACATCGAAGCCTCCGGTCAGCAGGAACAGGCCATTGCCAAGATCGTGCGCGAGGAGGGACTCGAAGTCCTCGCATGGCGCGTGGTGCCTACCAACCCGGACGGTCTTGGTCTGCAGGCCCTTGCCGCCATGCCGGGATTCAAGACCCTTGTGGTCGCCTCTCCGGACGGCTCTCTGGCCGGCGTGGACTTGGATCGCAAGACTTTCCGCATCCGCAAGCGCGTCGAGCATGAGGTAGGCGTCTACTTCGCCTCCTTGTCCGCCCGTACCATCACGTACAAGGGCATGCTCACCACCATGCAGCTCACTCACTTCTTTGAGGATCTGAACGACGAGCGCATGAAGGCCACCATCGCCATCGTCCACTCCCGCTTCTCCACCAACACGTTCCCGAGCTGGCCGCTGGCCCAGCCGTTCCGCCTGCTGGCCCACAATGGCGAGATCAACACCATCCAGGGCAACCGCAACTGGCTCTCCGCCCGTGAAGGTCGCCTGAGCAGCGAATTGCTCGGCGAGTTCGAGCCGCTGCTGCCCATCACCACCCCCGGTGGTTCCGATTCCGGCACCTTCGACGAGTGCCTCGAACTACTGCACCTCGCCGGCCGTTCCCTGCCGCACGCCATCTGCATGATGCTGCCGCCGGCTTGGGAGAAGAACCCGGATCTCGATTCGGACGTGCGCGCCTTCTACGAGTACAACAACACGCTGATTGAGCCGTGGGATGGCCCGGCCGATATCGTCTTCACCGACGGTACCCAGGTCGGCGCTCTGCTCGACCGCAACGGCTTCCGTCCCGGCCGTTGGCAGCTCACCGATGACGGCTACATTGTTCTGGCTTCCGAGGCCGGCGTTCTGCCGGAGATCGCGCAGGAGCACATCGTGTCCAAGGGCCGTCTTGAGCCCGGCGAGATGTTCCTGGTCGACACCGCCGAAGGCCGCATCATTCCCGATGAAGAGGTCAAGAAGAACCTCGCTGCCCAGCACCCGTACCGCAAGTGGGTGGAAGGCAACTCCGTTGAAATGAGCGACCTGCCCCGCCGCGAGCACGTCAGCCACTCCGGCCAGTCCGTCCAGCGCCGTCAGCGCGCCTTCGGCTACACCGAAGAGGATCTGAAGCTCTTGCTCACGCCGATGGCCAACACCGGCAAGGAACCGCTCGGTTCCATGGGTAACGATGCGCCTATGCCTGCGCTTTCCAGCCGCAGCCGCATGCTGTTCGACTACTTCACCCAGAAGTTCGCGCAGGTCACCAACCCGCCGCTGGATTGGGAGCGTGAGGAGATCGTCACCTCGCTCGAATCCGCCATCGGCCCCGAGCCGAACCTGCTGGCCGATTCCGAGCTGCACGCCAAGAAGATTCTGATTCCGCTGCCTGTGGTCAACTCTGATGAGATGGCCCAGCTCAAGCGCCTTGACAAGGCCCGCATCCTCGGCGGCTACTACCGCCCGTACGTGGTCAAGGGCCTCTACCAGGTCGCCGGCGGCGGCAAGGCCCTCGAAGAGCGCCTTGCCGAGATCTTCGCCGAAATCGACGAGGCCATCGCCAACGGCAAGAACTTCATCGTGCTCTCCGACCGTGAATCCAACCACACGTGGGGCCCGATTCCGTCCCTGCTGCTGACTTCCGCCGTACAGCACCACCTGCTGCGCCGCCACACCCGTACGCAGATCTCCATGGCCGTCGAGGCCGGCGATGTGCGCGAGATCCACCATGTCGCGCTCCTCATCGCCTATGGCGCCGCCTGCGTGAACCCGTACTTGGCATTCGAATCCGTGGAAGATCTGGCCCGCAACGGCTACCTCAAGGTCGATGCGGACACCGCCGTGAAGAACCTCACCAAGGCGCTTTCCACCGGCGTGCTCAAGATCATGTCCAAGATGGGCGTCTCCACCATCATGAGCTACCGTGGCGCGCAGCTGTTCGAGGCTGTGGGCCTGAGCCAGGAAGTCATCGACGAATACTTCACCGGCACCACCTCCCGTGTGGGCGGCGTGGGCCTTGAAGAAATCGCCGAGGAAGTGGCCATCCGCCACCGCGTGGCCTACCCGAACCAGTGGAGCGCATCCCCGCACCGCAACCTGCGCACCGGCGGCGACTACAAGTGGCGTCGCACCGGCGAGGACCACCTCAACGATCCCGAGGCCATCTTCCTGCTTCAGCAGTCCACCCAGCGTGGCGACTACCAGATGTTCAAGAAGTATTCGCACCACATCAACGACACGTCGAACCGTCTCATGACCCTGCGTGGCCTGATGAAGTTCAACACCAACCGCAAGCCCATCGACATCTCCGAAGTCGAGCCGGCCTCCGAGATCGTCAAGCGCTTCTCCACCGGTGCCATGAGCTACGGCTCCATCTCGCAGGAAGCCCACGAGACGCTCGCCATCGCCATGAACTCGATTGGCGCACGCTCCAACTCCGGTGAGGGCGGCGAATCCGACGACCGTATCAACGACCCGCAGCGCTACAGCCGCATCAAGCAGATCGCGTCCGCCCGCTTCGGCGTGACCTCCGATTACCTCGTGCACGCCACCGATTTGCAGATTAAGCTCGCCCAGGGCGCCAAGCCTGGTGAGGGTGGCCACCTGCCCGGTGCCAAGGTCCCGCCGTGGATCGCCAAGGTCCGTCACGCCACTCCGGGCGTGGAGCTTATCTCCCCGCCGCCGCACCACGACATCTACTCCATCGAGGATCTGAAGCAGCTGATCAACGATGCGAAGATGGCCAACCCGAAGGCACGTATCCACGTCAAGCTCGTTTCCGAGTTCGGCGTCGGCACCATCGCTGCAGGTGTGGCCAAGTGCCATGCCGACGTGGTGCTTATCTCCGGCTATGACGGCGGTACGGGTGCAGCCCCGCTTAACGCCATCAAGCACGCCGGCACCCCGTGGGAGATCGGCCTGTCCGAAACCCAGCAGACGCTGATCCTGAACGGCCTGCGCTCCCGCATCGTCGTCCAGTGCGACGGCGAGCTCAAGACCGGTCGTGACGTGGTCATCGCCGCCCTGCTTGGTGCCGAGGAATTCGGCTTCGCCACCGCAGCCCTGATCGTGGAAGGCTGCGTCATGATGCGCGCCTGCCAGAAGAACACCTGCCCGCAGGGCATTGCCACCCAGGACCCGGAGCTTCGTGCCCGCTTCAAGGGCAAGCCCGAGTACGTGGTCAACTTCTTCATGTTCATTGCTGAGGAAGTGCGCGAGATCCTCGCCCAGCTCGGCTTCAGGACTCTTGAGGAGGCCATCGGCCAGGTTGAGTGCTTGGATCAGGACGAGGCCATCAAGCGCTGGAAGTCCGACGGGATCGACCTGTCCAACGTCCTCAAGCAGGCCGGCCCGGTGCCCGGCACGATCCTGCACCAGACCATCGAGCAGAACCACGAGCTCGAAAAGGCCCTGGACAACAAGCTCATCGAGCTGGCCCAGCCGGCCCTCGAACACAAGGAACCCGTGCGCATCGAAATGCCGATTCGCAACGTCAACCGTACGGTCGGCACCATGGTCGGCTACGAGATCACCCGCCGTTACGGCGAGGAAGGTCTGCCGGACGACACCATCGACATGACCCTGCACGGTTCCGGAGGCCAGTCCATCGGTGCGTTCATCCCGCGCGGCGAGACCATGCGCATCTACGGCGAAGTCAACGACTACGCCGGCAAGGGCCTGTCCGGCGGTCGCATGATCGTGCGCCCGGAAGACAACGTCACCTTCGACAAGCACAGCAACGTCATCGCCGGCAATGTCACCGGTTTCGGCGCCACTTCCGGCCAGATGTTCGTAGCCGGTCGCGCCGGCGAACGTTTCGGCGTTCGTAACGGCGGTGCCACGTTCGTGGTCGAAGGCGTGGGCGACCACGGCTGCGAGTACATGACCGGCGGCACTGTTGTGGTGCTCGGCCCCACCGGACGCAACTTCGGCGCAGGCTTCTCCGGCGGTAACACTTATGTGCTTGACCTCGATATGAAGAAGGTCAACCCGGGTGCCATCAAGTCCGGTGCACTACTCTTCAAGTCGCTTGATGCCGAAACCTCCAAGCTGGTGTACGCACTGGTCAAGCAGCATACCGAGGAAACCGGTTCTCAGTTCGCCGCGACCCTGCTGGAGGACTGGAACGAGACCGTCAAGCGGTTCACGCACGTAGTGCCGAAGCAGTTCGTGGCCATGACGAAGGCCATGGAAGAAGCCAAGGCCAACAATGTAGATTTCAATGCGCCCGGCGCCTGGGAAAAGGTGTACGAGCAGGTTATGGAAGGAGCGCGCTGACATGGGCGACCCGAGAGGATTCCTGAAGGTCCGTACCCGCCGAGAGCTGGCTGAACGCCCCGTTGAGGAGCGTATCAAGGACTGGTTCGACGTTCACGCCGAAACCGGCCTGCAACCGTGGACCCAAACGCAGGCGGCCCGCTGCATGGATTGCGGCACCCCGTTCTGCATGACCGGCTGCCCGCTGGGCAACCTGATTCCTGAGTGGAACGATCTGGTCCGTCAGGGCAAGTGGGAGGACGCGTACAACCGTCTGTCCATGACCAACAACTTCCCTGAAGTCACCGGCCGCGTCTGCCCGGCCCTATGCGAGCAGGCCTGCGTGCTCGGCATCCACCAGCCGCCGACTATGATCAAGCTTGACGAGCAGACCATCACCGACCAGGCATGGGATTTGGACTACGTCAAGCCGCTGCCCCCGCAGCGTCTGACCGACCAGACGGTCGCCATCGTCGGCTCCGGCCCTGCCGGCCTCGCCGCCGCACAGCAGCTCACCCGCGCCGGCCACACCGTCGTCGTCTACGAGAAGGACGACGCCATCGGTGGTCTGATGCGTTACGGCATCCCGAACTTCAAGCTTGAAAAGGGTCTGCTCGACCGCCGTGTCAAGCAGATGGAGGCCGAAGGCACCCGCTTCCGCACCAACGTGGAAATCGGCAAGGACATCACGTGGGATGACCTGCGTGACCGTTACGACGCCGTCGTGGTGGCCATCGGCTCCCGCGTGCCGCGCGATATGAAGATTCCGGGCCGCGAGCTTGACGGCATCCACTTCGCCCTCGACTTCCTGCCCGACGCCACGCGCCGTATCTTCGGCGTCAAGCCGGTGCACGACATCACCGCCAAGGACAAGCACGTCATCGTCATCGGCGGTGGCGACACCGGTTCCGACTGCCTCGGTACCTCGATCCGTCAGGGTGCGAAGGACGTCACCGTGCTGCAGATCATGCCGAAAGAGCCGTCTTCACGCCCGGACGACAGCCCGTGGCCGACCTTCGCCCGCACCTACCAGAAGACTTCCTCCATGGAAGAGGGTGGCGAGTACATTTACTCGACCGACTCGGTGAACTTCGAAGGCACCGAAGAGGAGAAGGCCAAGGTCACCATCGACAACTCGACCACCGCCGAAGGCTTCGTGGCCGATGAACGCGGTCACGTCACCGGCCTGAAGGTCGTCTCCGTGGCCCCCGGCGAGAACGGCCCCTTCGCCCGCCAGCCCGGTACCGAGCGCGTGCTGCCGGCCGATCTGGTCCTCATCTCCGTGGGCTTCCTGCACCCGGACACCGAGACCATCCTCGACCAGCTGCCCGTCGAACTCGACGGGCGCGGCAACATCGCCCGCAATGACAAGTTCGCCACCTCCCAGGACGGCGTGTTCGTGTGCGGCGATGCCGGCCGTGGCCAGAGCCTCGTGGTCTGGGCCATCGCCGAAGGCCGCTCCTGCGCCGCAGCCGTGGACGAGTACCTCTCCAGCGAGCAGACCAGTGAGCTGCCGGCTCCGATCAAGGCCAGCCAGCGTCCGATGATGCTGCCTCGCTGAAAACGCGCTGTTTGGATGAATCCTGCGGTAATATCTACCGCAGGATTCTTTTTTTGCGGATAAAGGGGTGAGTGAGATGGCGAATCGTGCAGAACGTCGTGCACAGGCCAAGGCCAATCGTAGGGGAGTGCCGTCGCAGTACGACCAGACCCACGGCCGCGGTCGCTCGGGAATGATTGACGAATACCAGCTGCAGCAGAAGTCCCAGCGTCTGCAGGACGGCACCGACGGCACCGAATGGAAGCCCAGCGGCGGTACGATTGCGGACACCGAAACCCTGCTGACCACTAACCCGAACTACACGAATCCGAGGATGTTCAAGGCACCGCATTCGCTGCGTCAATGGTTCCGCGTGGGCAGCTGGACGCTGATCGCCATCGCGATTATCGCGTTCTTCGTGGTTATGTGGCTGCCAAGCCATCCGATGTGGCTGATCATCACCGTTTCCGCGGTGTTCATTGTGGGTGTGCTGAGCCTGTTCTTTACGGCTGGCGATTCCAAGCACAATCCGAATTTGGATCAGAACGGCACGGCCGTCTGATCTTTTGTCTGGTAAATCCGGCTTGAAAAAGCAAAACGCACGACGGAAGTTGTGCGTTTTCTCGTATGCGGTGCCCTAAAGTAAGAAGTGCTTGAGTTTCTTTCTGACGCACGAAGGAGAGGCAGTCCGATGAAAGTTGATATTCTAACCCGCGAATACCCGCCGCATGTGTATGGCGGTGCCGGCGTACACGCCGAGGAGCTGTCCAAGGTTTTGGCCGAGCGCATTGACGTGACCGTGCGTGCGTTTGATGGCAAGCGCACCGAGGCGGACATTCCTGCTATCCCGAATGCTGCCGATGCTAAGGGCACCTTGAAGGTCGTCGGCTATGACACGCCTTCTGAGCTGGCTGATGCCAACCCCGCATTGAAGACCTTCGGCGTTGATTTGCAGATCGCCAATGATGTGGACGCCGACATCATCCACGCGCACACCTGGTATGCCTGCTTGGCGGGCCACATGGCCAAGATGCTGCACGGCACTCCATTGGTTATTACCGCGCACTCTCTGGAGCCGTTCCGCCCGTGGAAGCGTGAGCAGCTCGGCGGCGGCTACAATCTGAGCTCCTGGGCTGAGAAAGATGCTTACGAACACGCCGATCGTGTGATCGCCGTTTCCGGTGGCATGCGCAAGGATATTCTGACTGCTTACCCGAACCTCGATCCGAACAAGGTGGTTGTGGTGTACAACGGCATCACCATGGCCGACTTCGCCACCCCGGCCCCTGACGACCCGGGCTGGAAGGTGTTCGATCGTTACCACATCGACCGTTCGAAGCCCACCCTGCTGTTCGTGGGCCGTATCACCCGCCAGAAGGGCCTGCCGTACCTGCTCAAGGCACTGCACCTGATTTCCAAGGACATTCAGGTGGTGCTGTGCGCCGGTGCGCCCGACACTCCGGAAATCGCCGAGGAAGTCAAGAACGCGTTCGCCAAGCTGGATGAGGAGCGCGGCAACATCGTCTGGATTGAAGAAATGCTGCCGAAGCCTGAGCTGAATGCTTTGGAACACGGCTGTGATGCCTTCATCTGCCCGAGCATCTACGAGCCGCTGGGTATTGTGAACCTTGAGGCCATGGCCTGCGGTCTGCCGGTCGTCGCATCCGCCACCGGCGGCATCCCGGAAGTCGTGGTCGACGGCGAAACCGGCTATCTGGTTCCGATCGACCAGCTGCACGACGGCACCGGCACCCCCACCGATCCGGACAAGTTCGTGCACGATATGGCCGCCGCTATCGACAAGATCATGGCTGACCCCGAACTCGCCAAGAAGATGGGCCAGGCCGGCTACGAACGCGCCCGCGACGTGTTCAGCTGGGAGTCCATCGGTGACAAGACCGTCGAGGTCTACCAGTCCGTGCTCGACGAGCAGAAGAAGTAAGTAGCGCTGCTGCGTTGTCTCCCCTTAGTCCGGCTGCGCCGGCCAGCTCCCCTCAGGTGCCGGTTTCTTGGCTCCCCTCTCTGAGGGGAGCTGTCACCGCAGGTGACTGAGGGGAGTCGGCGAAGCGGACTGGGGGGGGGAGTCCTCAGCCCGCGAATCATAGGTAGTATTTCACTCATGACAAACACCGCCCTCCAACTCGACAACGTCGAATTCCGGCGCAACCGTCGCGTCATCATCACCGACGTGAACCTCACCATCAACGCGGGGGAGCGTTGGGTGCTGTTCGGTCCGAACGGCATCGGCAAATCCACCGCAGTCGGCATGCTGGCCACCCGCACCTTCCCCTCAGAGGGCCGCGTATTCATCCTCGGCCATCAACTCGGCAAATACGACGTATTCAAACTGCGTACCCGCATCGGTCTCGCCTCTGCCGACCTGGGCCGGCAGTTCCCCGAGTTCGAGGACCCGCTGGACGCCGTGGTCACCGGCCTGTCCGCCGTGACCGGACGCTGGCGCGACACCTACACGCAAGAGGAATACGCCCGCGCCCGCCAGCTGCTGCGCGATTTTCGCGTCTCCTATCTGGAAGGCAAGGAGATGTGGCGACTGTCCGAGGGCGAGCGCACCCGCGTATTGATCGCCCGTGCGCTGATGGGAGATCCCGAGCTGCTCATCATGGATGAGCCGACCACTGGCCTCGACTTGGGTGGTCGTGAGCAGGTGATGCGCACATTGAGCCGAATCGGCGAAGAGAACTCCGAGCGTGCCGTGGTGCTGGTCACCCATCGACTGGAGGAGATTCCGGCCGGCTTCGACCATATCGCCATTATGGGTCGCAAGCCGATACCTGCTGAGGACGCCACTGAAGCGGGCGTGGATTCAATGGGTAATCCCGGTGCTGGCACCATCGTCTACACCGGTTCGTTGGAGAATGGCCTGACCGACGAACGCTTGTCGGAATTGTTCGGTATGCCCATCGAAGTCCAGCACACCCACGGCCGCTGGGCCGCCTACGCCGTGTGATGCCGTTTTGGCCTCCGCCAGCGGAAGCCGTCGGCCAAGCCGACTGGGGGAGGTGTCAGCAGTACTTTCCCTTTTTCGGCAGGTTTTATTTTTCTCTTCGTCCCCCTCTGGAGGGGGCTGTCAGCGTAAGCTGACTTGGGAAGGTTCGACATATGACGGAAAGCGACATGACTAGTAGCAAGCTCGTATTCATTGATATCGACGGCACGCTGGCTGATGAGAATCATATTGTGCCGGAGTCGGCAAAAACGGCGTGTGCGCGAGCCCAAGCCAACGGTCACAAGCTCTTCATCTGCACCGGTCGTTCCGTGCCGAAAATCGAACGCAACATTCTGGGTCTTGGATTCGACGGCGTGGTGTCCGTGGCGGGCGCGCAGGCAAACATCGGTGACAAGCTGCTGTTCCAGCACCTCGTATCGCCCGAAGCCATCGATGCGGCGATGGCGTATTTCGCCGAGCATCATATCGAAAGCTACCAATGGCAGGGTGCGGACGGCATGTACATTTCCGAAGGTTATCGCCGCCATCTGGAGTCCAAGGGCAAGACGTGGAATCGTGGTGAGTTTGTGCGGTTCTGGCATCTGCTGGACGAGGTCGAGGTCCCGGCCGGCTCCACGTTGGGACATACGATTCATGTGAGCAAGGGATCATATTTCACCGGGCCCGAGCCGGATGTTTCCTTCGAGGACACCCAGCATGATCTTGCCTCCTGGTTCGAGCTCGTGCACGGCTCATACGACAAAATCTCGCCGAATAACGGCGAACTACTCATCAACGGCATCGACAAGGGCACCGCCGTACGCGACGTGGCTTCCTTGCTTGGCTACTCCGTTGCCGACACCATCGCCATCGGCGACTCCGACAACGACACCGCCATGCTCAAAGCCGCCGGCACATCCGTGGCCATGGGCAACGCCATCCACGGCATCCAAGCCTTTTGTGACTTCACCACCACCGATATTCACCAGGACGGCCTGGCCAACGCCTTCAAGACGTTGGGACTGGTGTGAGGCTATGTCGTTTGCTCTCAGACGAAGGATCCTTTCGTGCTGTAGTATTAATAAATAAGTTGAATATATACTGAACGGGGAAGGAGGGAACGATCTTATGCCGACGATAATGAAAGAACAGATGGAAGTCAGCGTTCGTGTCACTCCTCAGCAGGCTTTTGATTTCATCAAGCAGCAGGTAGACACCAATGAAGGCTTTGATGAGGATACTCGACCAGTGCGGGTGCATGATTCAGCTTATTTGAAGCAACTTCTGGAGAGCTGATGAGCTCCGCCGTATGTGTCATTTTCGACTGCAATATTTATATCGATGTGGCAGAAGCTCTAGGGTTTGACGCGTCGCTAGCTAATTTGCGTAATTTCAGAACTGCAAGTAGGCCTTTACAAGCCGAAATCGATGCTTTTCAATGCGTGCTAGCAGGAAAATTTGGTCCGTATGATTTAAAGCTTGGCAGCTCGCTGCACATCAAAGACACGGTACAGCATGAGCTAAGCAGATTGCCGGAATGGTCGGAATCTTCGGCGAAATCATTCCTCGATCAATTCCATGACAATCTTGTTGATATTATGTTGACCGGATTTATCGGGGAAGAACACGTGCCACCCTTGGATCATGAAGATGGAGTGGTATTCGGCACATGCCATGAAATCAGGAATACTCCGGGCATCGTGCAAACGATCCTTGTCACACGAGATAAGCAGTTCGCGGATTCATTCAAAGATGTGCCTTCCCATACTACGGTGCTTCATCCGATTGGCTTCATGAAACTTTGCGACGCGGCACAACGTATGCTGCGCCGAGCATAGAGAATTGTGAATTCAAAATGGTTTGTTCATCATGCGAAGATAGTGGTCATCTGTCCGTCGCGGTTGCGCAGTTTACGGTGGCGGAGGAGCCGGAACGGAATCTGGAGATTATTGACGGATTTGCGCGTGATGCTGCGGCGGGCGGCGCGAAGTTGCTGGTATTGCCGGAAGGTTTGATTGCGCGGCGTGGCGATGACGATTCATATGCTGCCGCGCGTGCGCAATCACTGGATGGACTGTTTGTAGACGGCTTGCGGCGTATCAGCGCGCAACGGCATATTGCGCTGATGGGCACCGTACATGTTGCGCCGGAAGTGAGCGCGTCGGGATCAGGCATTCCGGAATCGATGAAGAATGCGGACTCGCGCGTTTCCAATATGTTCCTCGTGATTCGTTATGGCGAGATTATCGCTGCATATCGCAAATTACATCTGTACGATGCGTTCTCGGCCCGCGAGTCCGACGTGGTGAGGCCTGGTGCCGAGTTACCGCCCATCGTTGATATTGACGGTTGGAAAATCGGCGTCATGACCTGCTATGACGTGCGTTTCCCGGAAACCGCGCGCTCGCTGGCCGTACGTGGTGCCGGTGTGATCGTCGTAAGTGCCGCTTGGGTGCGCGGTCCGCTGAAAGAACAGCATTGGAAGTTGCTGACTACGGCTCGCGCATTGGAAAACACTTGTTATGTGTTGGCCTGCAGTGAGGTGAGTTCGCGGAATATCGGATGCAGCCGTATCATCAATCCGATGGGTGAGATTGTTGCGTCGGCGGGTGATGAGGGAGCCGAGCTTATTGCTACTGGGCTTAGTCGCGAATGCCTTGTTTCCGCACGCCAGATAATGCCGGTTCTGCAGAATTGTCGTTTTACCGACCCGCAGTTGCGTGATTAGTCGAGCCTTTTGGAGTTCGCTGTCGACGCTTTGATGGCATATTACTTCGAATGTAACGTGCCGAATTATTGACGCAATCAGTGGTCAGAGAGAGTCCGTGATAGATATCGCGGGCTCGGACGCCTATTATGGGACGCATGACTGCTACTGTTCATGATTCCTCCCAAGCTCCTGCATACGCTCGTCTGAGTGAGGGGAGCGAGGCACCAGATTTCACTCTGCCGGCGATTGTCCCAAATTCTGCATCACCTGCTGAAGCCGAATCTGATATCGATTCGCAAGAAACTTCTCTCACCTTGTCCGAAGTGCTCAAGGGCGGCCGCAAGGTAGTGCTGTATTTCTACCCGGCCGCGATGACGCCCGGTTGCACCACCGAGGCCTGCGATTTCCGCGACAATCTCGCCCGATTGGCGTCGAAAAACGTTACGGTGCTTGGCGTCTCCAAGGATTCGCTCGATAAGCTGCGCAAGTTTGCCGAGCGTGATCATCTCACGTTCCCGCTGCTGTCTGATCCCGACCTGACCGTGCACAAGCTGTACGGCGCATACGGCGAAAAGAAGCTCTACGGCAAGGTGCACGTAGGTGTGATCCGTTCGACGCTCGTCATCAATCCCGACTGCTCCGTGACAATTGCACGTTACAACGTACGTGCCAAAGGCCATGTCGAATCGCTATTAAAGGCACTGGAAAAGTTGGAGAAGCTGGAGAAGTAGTGCGTTCTCGTTGTTCGGACACAGTGGTTCGTGCATAGCAGGTTCCGTGCGGTATGTGCCGCATGAATCACTGCCATATGAACCACTGCCGTATGAACCACCGATTGACTTCTCAGACTCACCGGCAAATAGTGAGACCGTGGGCGCGCAGTACGTCTATGGCTGGCATGTAATCGAGCGATGTTGCGGTGGGATTGAGCATCAGTTCGCGGATGGCGGCGGATGCTGAGGGCTCGCTTGTCTTCGAGGATTCTGCGGCCGGGAAGAGAGCGTCAGCGATTAGGGAGATGATACGGGAACGTGCATCGCCGGCATTGGCATTGTTGCTGCTGTTGCCGGCGTCGGTAGTGGCGGAGTTGTCAATAGTAGCGGAGCTGTTTTGTAGAGTCGTATCCAACGCTGTGACAAGCGGCTCCAGGTTGTTCTTTGTCGCCTCGGCAATGTCATCGAGCTGATCGAATAAGGCGAACAGCCATGCACGACTTTGCTCCTCATCGTTGCCGGTCGCAAGCCTTTCATCGGTGACGCGCACGAGTTCGTCAATCGGTACTGCTGGCGTCTTTGCCGGATCGCGATGCTCACGGTTGTCTTCGATATCGCCCATAAGATGCTGGATTTCGCACTCGTCCTGCAATACGGTGGTTTCGGCAAATGCGGTGGCGATGGCGTCCGCGTCGATGAACTTGCCACCTTCGGACTGGAAGCGCACGCGCTTGGGCTCACTGTAATAATGCGACATGCCGAATGTGATGTACTGAGGCATCTCATCCTGCAATTGCTTGACTGCATCCGCCACCTTGCGCATGTCCGCAAGCTGCTGATGCACCACAATAAAGGCAAGTATTGCTTTGGCATCGGCGAGAGTGAGCGACTGCCCGATACTGGCTCCATGATGATGTTCGTGATGCGCAAACATGTTCTTCAGCGAATCAAACAATCCCATAATGTCCTCCTTCGGACTGGGGCACAGTAGCTTCATATCTGTCGCTTACTGTAGTTCCGAATATGAGGGAATGGTTCGTGGAACGCCGAGAGCGAATATTAGCGTGCATGTGCTGAGTTCTTTTGACTTAGATGATTGGAGAAATAACTGAGGAAATGAATAGCCTCCCAGCGATTTTAAAAAACACTTTTGCATGATTAGCGAGGCAAATCCTCTGGTGAATGGAGATTTTGGCTCACTGATGGGCGGTCAGTGAAGTGTTCCTACGGTTGAGTCGAGCTTTTGCTTCGCTGAGCAGTCTCAGTGGGGCAAATCTTCGGATGGGCCAAGGTATTGCTTTGCTGAGAGGCCGCTTAGCGGGGCTTTTCCTCTACTGGCTCTCTGGGTTGCGCCACTGGTGATGATTCAGCGGGGTGTTCCCTCAGGTTTGTCGAGGTTTCGCTTCGCTGAACAGATCTAGGCGGAACATTCCCTCTAGTCCGTCGAGGTTTTGCCCTGTTGAAGTAGTCCTGAGCGGAGCAAACCATCGATTAGGAAGAGGTTTTGATTCGCTGGTGAGTTCTGAGCGGGTCATTTCTTCGGACTGATTGAGGTTTAGCTCCTGCTGAGCAGAGCTGGGCGAGGCGAATCTGTGGGCGAGTCGAGAATGTGCTTCGCTGGGCTGCACCTCATCGAAGCGTTTCTTCGAATTGGTCGAGAAAATGCTTTTGGATTCGCTGATTGTCAATGAATGACGAGTCAACACCACAGATATGCGCGGACGTGGGCTTATCGATGATGTGCTTGGGACGGAACTGTTGACATAAGGCGCTCGCAGTGAGCGAACATTCCTAGTGTTGGGCCGTTACGCTTCGGCTGAGTTGGGAGGCGGCCTTCCAGAAGTAGATGGCCGAGGCGATGGACGTGGCCAGGCCGACGATGAGCAGGAATATGCCCACCACTTTGTTGCCGGGGAAGTTGGCGGGTGACAGGGAAATATCTGTCGGATATATCACCACCATGAGGGTGAGCGTGCCGTTCAGGCCGATTGAGCAGGCTACGGTGAGGGCCGAGCAGAGACGTACGAGTCCCAGCATGGATTTGTATACGGCGAGTGATGCCGCGCGGCCGGTCTGTTCCTTCATGATGCCGTGGGATTCGAGGTAGCTGTAGTAGTTGTGTTCCGAGGTGTTAGCCAACGTGTCCTTGCGCGCATACACGTTGATGAGCGACGTGCCAGTAATGAAGAGAACAACAAACTTGAATAAAGCTCCGAAAATCCCGCTATAGGGGTCGAAGAAGTCGCAAACAAGGCTCAGCGTTCCAAGAGTATACGCGATGAAAATGGTCAATGCGCTACTCAACGGTGACGCCTCCCATGTTGTTTATTCTTGCCAGTCAGGTAGGGCAAGAATATGCTCAGTGATTCTCCATGTTCGTATATTACGGTTTCATATAGATACGGCGCATGACGAATTCGACTATGCGATCTGGTAGGAAACGCTTGAGTTGCATCAGGGCCTTGTAGCTGCTGCCGACGGCGATGTGCACCGGAGGATTGTGTTTGCCGAGCGTCGCGACGATGACTCGGGCCACGCTTTCCGGACCGTCACCGGTCTGCTCGTCATGAGCCATTTGCCCGACCGAACGTTGGCATTCGTCGTAGTACGGTGAATTGGCTGGTTCGGCGAGGATACGCGAGCCGGTGAATCCAGTGGATAGGTCACCCGGTTCGATGATTGTGGCGGTGATGCCATGACGGCGCCCCTCCAACCGCAGCGCCTCCACATACATTTCCAGCGCCGCCTTTGTGGAAGAGTAGTGCGATTGGAACGGCAAACCCAGCCGTCCTCCAATCGAGCCGACAACGATGACTCGTCCCCGCTTACGGTTGCGTGCCGCGGTACGGCGCAGCAACGGCAGTGCGATTTCGTTGACCTGCAACACGCCAAAATAATTCACATCGAACTGCTTGCGAGCGAGCGTCATTGGTGTGCATTCCGCAGAACCAGCGATGCCGAATCCCGCACAATGGACGATGGCATCCAATCGGGGGAGAGCGCTGAGAATGCGCGTGATGTCAGCCGGCTTGGTGACGTCCATCTCGTAGGTAAACAGTTCGCCGCGGCCAATATGCTGAGTCTCGGGAATGCTCTCCTCTGTATCGAGTCCCACCGAAACTACATGCCAGCCCCGCACAGCGAGCATTCGCGCCGTCGCCTGGCCGATACCACTCGTACCTCCGGTGACCAATGCCACCAGCCGTCCATCATCCTTGATTGGTTCCATATGCACCATTATCGCGCGGTGATGGTGCCGAAATTGTGGTTTGATGATACCAGATGGTTTTTGACTTCCGCGCCGTTACGGCTTCAAGAGATGCAATACTTGCGGTGGCGAAGCAAGCCGAAGCTAAATTCCGCCATGTACGGCAGTGGATTGGCGACAATTTTTACGAATTGTGGGACTGAGAGAAAGGTGAATAAGCATGGCGAACAATGTGATCGTGCAAGTGCCGGTCGATGTAATGACTTGGTATAAGGCGGATAAGGCCGCTCTTATGGAGCAAACAACATTGGAGAGTAAGCTGCGAGAATACATGCACTATCTCGTAAAGAAGCGGAAAAACACGCCGATGACGCAGACGCCTTGGTAGATGAGAAGTCGAGAAACAAATCGGATTCCACCGCATCCGCAACTTTCAAAAAATCTGGCCTGCGCTGCTATGACCACTATGCGCATCGAGTGATAGATACGGCAGAGATTTGGGCCGGTGGAACGCCGGTCGTAGTTCAAGCGTTGCCACTAGAAGACCACTGGGTTGAAGTACGTTTCGATGATGGACGTCATGGTGTGTTCGATATGAACCCGTATCTTGAAAAGCCGGTCTTTGGCCCGCTAAAAGATGAGGCTTTCTTCAAACAGCTGTATATCAGAGATGGCGTGGTCTGCTGGTCGGACGACATTGACATTGCTGCCGAACGGATGTGGACGGATAGCGAGCCCGTGACTGAGCATTGGACATATCCCGAAGATTGGCCGACGGTTGGTGATACTGGACCGGATGGTTCGCCTATCGTTTTTGTGACGGGCAAGGGATTCCCCGTTACTGACAAACTCGAGGATAAATGGGGAGAAGAAGCCGATCGTGAGGATTTCCGATGGGAGCCAGAATCACCGCTATTTATCGGCGGCGTCCCGAGGGATGATGAGCTTAAGCGCTTGGCTGAACATGGTAAGAAGGAAAGCCAAAGTCATCTTGCCACAGAAAACCAAAAGTCTCAGCAAGATGTATGCCGTCAGATGATTGCGATGCGCAAAGCAGCTGGAGTTGATCTTGATGAAATGGCCCGTCGCACTGGATATACGGCGTCGCAGCTGTGGAAAGCCGAGGATGGTTCTAGTGTGGATGGACTATTTGATTTCTTGGCTGATTATTGCACGGCTCTCGGCAAGACGTTTACTGTCACTATTGCTGATGCAAGTGATGATGCTGCCGATGAATAATGTTGTCTGATGAAATCCCGGTTGAGCATCGCAATTGGTACGATGCCCAACCGGGAAATCATCACGAGGCGTCAATCCAACGGCGACGACGCTGATATGCCATGGGATTGTCCCAGTCACGCATATCATGACCGGAGTTAGCCTGATTTGCTGCATCGTGAAGTGCCTCGCGGACCTGACGACGAGTGCCGTAATCAGTGGTCCAACTTCGTTCGACAAATCGGCAAAGCGTGAACCGCCGTGCGGGAATATGCGTATTATGGTCGGTAGCATAGGCGTATGCTACAACATCCGGTTTGAGTGTCAGTGGGTCGTCAAAAGGATGATAATAAGGTCTCATCCTCAGACAACCTGCATGAGTGGCCTCGGCCTGCATCACACGATATGGCCGATCCTTCCATGTTCTAGACATGTTTTTCCTTTCGACTGAGCAATGGTTTGCTTAGTCGAAAGGAGCGGTGAATTCTCTGGTCATGTTGTGGTACTTCTTTTATTGGTGCGTATCGGTTAGTTCGGAAGGCTCTTTAAAGTCGTTTCGCTCGAACACTTCTTAGGTTCGGTGATTCATCGACGTTGCTCATGTCATTCTCCCGGTTTAGAACCTACGTATCTGGCTTGCTCAGGTTTGTCCATATGAGAGAACCGCACCAGATTACAATGTGAATGAATTAGACACGTCGTTATTCTCTGATCTTTAGTGAAGTCATTATATTCAGGTTCGCTACCACCGGTGACGTATTTCGGAAGGCTGATTCGTCATGACAAGGAGTGTTGTTTTCCTGCAAATGCTTAGCATGATGGAAGATTCATTGGCTGGGATAAGTGACTCGTGTTGGGCGAAGTTAATTTGACCGATCAGTTTGTGGGCACATAACGATGAGCGTGGTGAAGATGGAGTTGCCGTCGCCATTTCCGCACGTTGAGCAGAAGACTTCGCTGAATCCAGAACGAATCCGCTGTGCCCGTGAAACGGCAGGATTGAGTAAGGTACAACTGGCTGAATCTCTCGGCGTAACCTCGCGGACGGTTACCAATTACGAAGAAGTCGGAGCACCGGTGTCTCAGGCAGCGGCGTTGGCTGATACCTTACAGGTCATGCCATCGTTCTTTTCCGCGTCTCCTAGCGCTCCGCTGATTGAGGATTTATCGGAAGGGCAGGTATGGTTCAGGTCGTTGAGGAAATCGACGGTAAGGCAACGTCGTTCGGCAGTGGGGCATGGTCGGAATGCATTGCTGTTCTTCAAATGGATTGAAGATCACTTCCGGCTGCCTGAATGTGATTTGCCTTTTGCCGATAGCGTCGGAATGCGTCCAGACTCGGCGGCGACTATGCTGCGTGCGATTTTGGGATATGGTGAGAATCCGTTGCCTGAAATGACGAGTCTTGCGGAAGCTCATGGCATTCGACTATTTAGTCTGCCGACTGTCGGACGAGAAGTGGATGCTTTCAGCTTTATGTTCGATGGTGTGCCGTATATCGCGGTAGACACCAGCAAGACGCAGAACGTGTCCGTTTCGATATTGCGCATGAAATTGGACATCTGATGATGCATGAAATGGTGTCTGAAGATGTAGCGGCTGCCGGAACGCGCGATATCGAAGGTGAAGCTCATTCGTTCGCCGCGAATCTTTTGATGCCGAAGCGCCGTGTTCTGGGCATGGTGCCGGCTCATGCTTCAGTGTCGCAGATTTTGGCTGCGAAACGTTATTTCAAGGTTTCCGCGATGGCTATGGCTCGCCGTGCCTATGAGTTGGGCCGATTGTCTGAATGGGAATATCGACAGGCTTGCTCGGAATTGACGGTTCAAGGCTACAAGAACGGTGAGCCTCGTGGCCTGCGGCCAGAGCAGTCGAAGGTATTCCGCTTCGTGGCCGATACGAACAGGCAGAAAGGCATATCAGTTTCTATGGTGAGCGAGGAAACTGGACTCGTACCTCAAGAATTGCATGGATTGTCGTTTGGGAATATTTGGGCGGTTACGGGTGGAAAAGACGCTAATCTCTAATCTGTGCGAGAGTAATACCGAGAATTAGAGCCAGTTGGCGATATCCTTATTGCAGGTAGATAATGCGGACAAGGGAGCCTTGTGATGGGGATTGATGAGATTTTTGCGCGTATTGTTGCCGAGTCGGTTGATAAGCGTGAGCAAGGAACTCGGTTCGAACGTGCTGTGGAGTTCTTCCTCGAACACGATCCCTCGTGGCTGGAACGCATCACACAGGTATGGCTATGGGATGAAGCCCCGACGAACGACGGCACGATGGACACAGGCATCGATCTGGTGGCCGAGGACGAGGACGGCTCGTACTGGGCGATTCAGGCGAAGTGCTATTCGAAGCCGAAGCTCGCGGCCGGCGACGTGTCCACGTTCTTCATGAACGCCTTGGCCGATGACCGGTACCAGCATTACATGCTCGCCGACACGACCTCCAGGTACACCTCGGTGTTGGAGGAGTTCATGCTCACACACCCGGGTCTGGATCTGGTGCGTTTGGATTTGGATACGATGCGCCAGTCGAATCTCGACTGGGGCGCGTTCATCGACGGCACCGAATCCTCGACCCGCGTGACCTATGATCCGCGTTCGCACCAGCGTGAGGCCATCGACGCGGTCAAGACCGAGCTCAAGGACCATGACCGGTGTTCGCTGGTGATGGCGTGCGGCACGGGCAAGACGCTGACCTCGCTGCGCCTGGTCGAGGAGCAGGTCGGCGAAGGCGGCACGGTCCTGTTCCTAGCCCCGTCGATCAGTCTGGTGTCGCAGTCGATGCGTGACTGGATGAACCAGACCCGTTGCCGGATCAACGTGTACGTGGTGTGTTCGGACGGCAAGGCCAGCAAGCTGAGCAAGTCGGATCAGGAGTCGTATGGCCAGTTGACGGACATCCCGTTCCCGGCGACCACGAACCCGGTGTGACGGTCGCGCAGCGCTTCAAGCCGCGCGAGGATGCATTGAACGTGGTGTTCTCCACGTACCAGTCGATCCAAGTCATCCACGACGCGCAGGAACTTGGACTACCGCAATTCGACTTGACGATCTGCGACGAGGCGCACCGCACCACGGGCGTGATGGACGGGGAGACCGCGTTCCAGAAGGTCCACGACGCCGACTTCATCCACAGCGACAAGCGCCTGTACATGACGGCCACGCCCCGCATCTTCGGCGAGGGCGCGAAGAACAAGGCCAAGGAAGGCGCCATCGAGATCGCCAGCATGGACGACGAGAAGGTCTACGGGCGCATCGCCTACCGGTTGAGTTTCGGCAAGGCCGTTTCCTTGGGACTGCTCACGGATTACAAGATCGTGGTCATGCAGGTCGCCGAGGACATGATGGGATCGGTCATGCAGAAGCAGTACGGCGAAGACAAGGAGGTGCCGCTGTCCGACGCGGCCAAGTTTGTGGGCTGCTGGAAGGCCCTGTTCGATCGGCGTCATTCCAAGAGCGTCAGCGAGCTTGTCACGCGCGGCAAACACGCCGCCGAGACTGCGCCGGACGACGCGAAACGCGTCCTGCACCACGCGATCGCGTTCGCCGCGAGCATCAAGGACTCGAAGGCGTTGAGCGCGAAGTTCCGCACGGTCATCGACGATTACACGCGCAACCTCGAGGACACCGACGCGAACCAGGCCATGAAGGCCGCCAGCCACGAAGTCCACGTGGAGATCGACCATGTGGACGGCGGTATGGACGCCGCCACCAGGCGCAACAAGCTCGACTGGCTGGCGGAGAAGACCGCCGACAACGAATGCCACATCCTCTCCAACGCCCGTTGTCTGGCGGAAGGCATCGACGTGCCCGACCTGGACGCGGTCATGTACCTCAATGCCCGGCGCAGCCGTGTCGACATCATCCAGTCGGTCGGCCGCGTCATGCGCCGCGCTCCCGGCAAGGAATACGGGTACATCATCATCCCCGTGGTCATCCCGCTCGGCGCCGACCCGGACACGATGCTGTCCTCCGGCGTGTACGAGGTCGTCTGGCAGGTCGTGCGCGCTTTGCGAAGCCATGACGAGCGGTTGGATGCAATCATCAACGCGGCCGCGTTGGGCGACGAGGACTCGCTGAAGCGCATCATAGAGGTCGAGGTATTGGACGAGTCCAAGCTGCGCAGGTCCAGGCGTTCCGCCAAGAAGCCCGCCAATATCGGAGGCGGGGACAACCCGCCCGAAGACAACGGCGGCAACGAGCCCGACGAGGGGAACGGTCTGGACGATGACGGCAAGGGTTTCCAGCCGGAGCTGGACTTCGAGCTGGGTGAGATGGCGAAGGCCATCAACGCGCAGATCGTGCGCAAGTGCGGCACGAAGATCTACTGGGGCGAATGGACCGACGACATCGCCGCCATCACCCGAGGCCGCGCCGAAGCCATCTACCAGCTCGTCAACCAACCCGGCCCCGCACGCGACACGTTCCTCGGATTCGTGGACGGCCTCAAAGACAGCCTCAACCCCGGATACTCGGAGACCGACGCCATCGCCGTGCTCGCCCAGCACGAGGTCACCAAGCCGATTTTCCAGACCCTGTTCACCAACAAGGAGGTCATCGACCACAACCCCATCGTGCAGGGTCTCGACCGCACGATGCACGTCTTGTATAAGGCCGGTCTGCCCGAAGTGGCCAGCAACCCGACGCTGCGCGACCTGTACTCGTCGGTGCGTCTGTCCGCGAGCCAGTTGGAGACGGACGTCGCCAAGCAGAACCTCATCAAGGAGATATACAACGAGTTCTTCACCAAGGCGTTCAAGGACACCGCTGACTCGCTCGGCATCGTCTACACGCCCGTCGAGGTCGTGGATGCCCAACTGCACATGGTCCAGCGCGCGCTCGAACGCGAGTTCGGTCAATCGCTTGGCTCTCGCGGTGTGCATGTCCTGGACGGGTTCGCGGGCACTGGCACGTACATCTGCCGTCTCATCGAGGACGAAACGCTGATCGCCGACGGGGACCTGCCGTACAAGTACGCGCACGACTTGCACTCCAACGAGATCGTGCCCCTGGCCGCGACCATCATGGACATCAACATCGAACAGTCCTACCACAAGCGCGTCGGCGGCGACTATCGGTCATTCCCCGGAGCACTGCTGACGGACACGTTCCAGATGCACGAGGACGGCGACACATTGGACGACACCGTGTTCACCGAGAACACCGAGCGCATCAAGCAGCAGAAGGCACTGCCGATCAAGGTCATCGTCGGCAACCCGCCATACCGGGCCGGCGACAGTGAGAACACCGGTAACCAGAACACCAAATACCCGACCCTGGATAGTCGAGTCGAAGAAACTTACGTGTCTGAATCGGCGGCAAACAACAACTCGCTGTACGACCACTACATCCGCGCGTTCCGCTGGGCCTCCGACCGCATCGGCGACTCCGGCATCGTCTGCTTCGTCTCCAACGGCGGATGGCTCACCGGTACCGCGGGAGCCGGCGTACGACGCTGCTTCGCCAAGGAGTTCAACAGCATCTACGTGTACAACCTGCGCGGCAACCAGCGCACCTCCGGCGAGGAATCGCGTCGTGAGGGCGGCAAGATTTTCGACTCCGGCTCACGGGCCACCATCGCCATCACCATGCTCGTCAAGAACCCCGCATCCAACGAGCACGGCACCATCCACTATCGTGACATCGGCGATTACCTGACCCGCCAACAGAAACTCGACATCCTCAAAGACGCCGTCGCTGATGATCCCGAATGGGCGGAGCTCACGCCCGACAAGCATGGCGACTGGCTCGACCAACGTGATGACAGCTACGCCACCTTCATCCCCACCGGAGTGCAGAATGGTGCCAAGAAATTACCGACGGGACTGTTCTCCACTTGGTCCTGTGGACTGCAAACCAATAGAGACGCATGGGTATATTCATTTAATCGTAAATCATTGTCCCATATTATGGAACGCTTCATAGAACGGTATAACGCCGAAGTGGCTGCTGTTGCCGCCAATGATAAACACGAACTTCTCTCGGATGACACGCTTCTAAAGTGGTCTTCGTCGCTTGTATCTTATTGCATGCGTGGCATTAAAGCCGAGTATCAAGATACTAAGATTCGGGAATCCATATACCGCCCATTCTGCAAGCAATATGTGTTCTTCGACAATGTTCTCAACCACCGCCCATATCAGCAGCCGCAGTTGTTCCCATACCTGGAAGCAAAGAATCTGGAAATTGCCATATCGGGGATTGGAGCCCGTACCCATTCTCGGCGTTGATGCTTGACTTGGTGCCGTCATTGACTCCATACGCGGGTAATGGGCAGTGTTTCCCACTGTACTGGTATGAAAAGGTCGAACCATCGAATGATGACGGCTTATTCTCCGAAGCGGATATGTCCGGTGCGGATGAACATGGCTACGTCCGTCACGATGCCATCACCGACACCGGTCTGAAGGTGTTCCGCGAGGCGTATCCGAACCTGCGTATCAGCAAGGAGGACATCTTCTATTACGTGTACGGCGTGCTGCACAGCCCCGAATACCGCAAGCGGTTCGTCAACAACCTCAAGAAGGAACTGCCGCGCATCCCGCTCGCCAAGGATCTCAAGGCGTTCATGAAGGCCGGCCGCGCCCTCGCACATCTGCATCTCGACTACGAGTCGTTGGAACCATGGCCGGTCATGGAAGTCGGAGATAAAGAGAATCCAGGCCGCACCGAGAAAATGGTGTACCCGCGCAAGGTCAAGGACAAGGACACCGGCAAGAAAGTGCCCGATCTTACTGTGCTCAGAGTTGCGGAGAACCTAACCATCGAGGGTATTCCACTGCGTGCCTACGACTATGTGGTTAATGGCAAGAGCGCAATCGGCTGGCTCATCGACCGATACAAGGTCACCGCTGACAAGAAGAGCGGCATCACCAATGACCCCAACGACTACAGTGATGATTCTCGCTACATCGTGGACCTTGTAGAAAAAATCATTCGCGTAAGCATGGAAACCCTTGATATCGTGGAGAAATTACCTGCATTGGAAGAACTGCCGCAGGCTGTCAACTGGCCGACCTCATGGAAGTGATTGGAAGGAGAAAATATGAAGAAATACGGTTTTCTATTTGGGGCTGGAGCTGAAATGTCATACGGTCTTCCCTCAGGAGGACAGTTCGCTCTCGACATATTCCGCCAAGATGTTAGCGAATATAAACAGCAATTTCGCGATATGCGAAGTAAGGTGAAATCAACTACTGCATATGCGAGTAGTGAATTACCTAACAATTATCAGAATAAAAGTGTTAGTGCCTTTGGTAAGAGTGTATTCGAGAATATTATTAAAGATACCATAGAAGGTAATCGACAGTTGATTATTAAGAAACTGACAGATTTCGATGATTGGGCGGGTGGCATAGCGTTGTCAACAACCCTTTCATCGGGTGATAGCGTCAATTCTGTTTTAGAGGAACTGCTCAAAAACAATTTGGATAATATAAGTCTATCGCAAGCGGTTTCTTTTAATAATTCGTTATCTGAAGGTGATGCTCTGTTTCAGAGCAAATATTTTTCGGCTCTAATGCTTGTATACCACAAGAAGCGAATAACTGATGATAATTGCCGAGCATATCTTCGTAGTATATTGGCGGCAATACTTCAATTCCAGATTGGTGCACTTTCTGCCAACCTCGTACGAGATGTGAATGACAATCTTTTTGAGATTAAAGATCAGGATGAAGGTAGTATTGATATTTTCGATGATTTGGGAGAGGTGTTGCATATTAATTATGCCTCCACGGGAATCGCGGGGATGCAAATACTCTTTAACGAAGTTGTGAACGCAGAACCAGAGACTTCAGAAGAGCTAATTGTTGTTTTTGCTCGTAAAATACTTGAATATTTATATTCATCAGTGCTTGATTATAAGACTCTTATTGATTCCAATTGGCATTATTTATATTCCCCATCAAATGATTGGGCGAAATTTACAAAAATTGTCATTTTTCTACTTTCGGTACGAGGATATATCATCAAGCAATGTGAGGGGATAGATGATTCTATCGATGGTTATTATGACCAGCTTAAACGATCGGTAGATGGTGATGATATAGAGCTCTCCGCCATTGCTACGACAAATTACAATACATTTATCGAAAAAAAGATTGGTGTTAAGGTATTTTTTCTAAATGGCTCAACTAATAACTGGTATGACCCATATCTTAACTCTCTTGGGACGAAAGAAGAGCTTGACACAGATGAGCACCATATACTTGTTCCTCTTATCTTTACGCAAAGTGGCACAAAACCTATGACTTCGATTGATATGTCGATGATTTACGTCGATACATATAAACAATGGCTGGAGTCGGATGCCCTTGTTGTCGTTGGATTTGGTTTTAATCGGGATGACGAACATATTAATGGATTACTGCGTAGACTAATTGATTTGGAAGATAAGAAACTATATGTGGTATGTATTGGCAATACGAAAAGAAATGATATTGCGAAAAAATTAAAGGTACGAAATTCTAACAATATTGACATTATTCGCGTTGATAAGAAAGGTCATCTCGTGGAAGATTCTTCAAAATTGTGGATTGATAAGTTGATTTAGTGGTCTTTTGAAGATATGCATGGTGTGCGGATGTTTCTTGATGCCCGGGGCATCCGTACATCCTCATGTCTGGGGTCTTATGTATTGTATCTCTCGTCTTTTCTTGTAGAAATGTCTACTTTAATGGGCAAAGGAATGGTGGCTTTACTGAGACCTTCGACTATTTTAGCGGGTTATTGTCGCCAGGGTAATTCACGAAAGCATCGATGATTCGATTCGTGCGTGCTTCGATGTCCGTTTCAGTGAAATCATTTTTCATTTATACAAATCATAGAAAAAATAATGTGATTTGGTAACGAGATTTCTTGTAAGTGGTATCAGCTATAGCGTTTTGTTGGTATCGGTGTGCTGTTTTCCGTAGCGTCTTTCATTGAAGTGGTCCGATGACGGGCCGCCTCTGTGAAGGGAAGCTGATGATGACCGCGAATTGGAAACAGATCATGATTATGCTGTTCAGGGGGTAATTCAGAATCGGATTGCATCCGTCGCGTGGTGCAGCAAACGCGATGTGTCGCGCGCCGCGCGGGTGATTCGCGAGCACCGTGTGCCATCATGCCAAAACAGTACCGTATGACAGCCGAATAAAACCGAATGTCATATCCACATACCATTACAACGCAAACGCCAACTCCTCGCGTAGCGCATTACGATTCGGATAACGCCCGACAATCTCGTGTGCCAGCACACGGGTCTCCTCATCGCCGAACACTGCGGCGAAACGGCGCAGCTGTTTGGCGATTTGCTGGTATGTGCTGCGGCGCGCCGTCAATGTATTGTCGACGCCACGTTCCACCGTAAACCGGAACACGGGCGTGCCCATGGTGCCGTATGGCATCGCGTCGAGGATTATCGATTTTGCCGATTCGGGGTGTTCGATGGCGATGGTGCGCAGCAATGGCAGCGGCGGGTAATCGACGATGGCGCAATAAGTCAGGGCCGCGTCTGAAAGCCGCTCGTCCACGATGAGCTTCTCGTAAGCGGGATTGCGCCAACTGCTGTGGCGCTGTATGCCGCCTTTGGTGGTTATTTCCGGCTGGTACTTGATGCGGTCGATGATGTTCCGGGCGCAATCTCTGGCCAGCCCATCAGCCACGTCATGCCATTCTTCTGCGCTAAGACCGCCGTAGATGCGTAACAGATTGCGTAGTTTACTCACGTAATGGGTATCGGATCTGTCGTTGCAGGAAAGAATGTAGTACCGATACACGTTGGCGAGCAGTCCAACGTCATTGAGTCCCTCGGCGCAGCATTCCATGATGGTATGCCATCCATGGGGCAGCAGGTCCGGCAGCAGACCGTTATGTCGGGCATCGATATCGACATCTTCCATATCCCGGCTCGACAGAAGGAAACCTTGTGCGAGCATGTATGTGGAACGCAAGTGCCCTTCATGAATCATGTTCGCAGCGTTCATCAGTGTGAGGGCCATTGACTCCGAGTATTCGCTCAGAAGCTGCTCGCGTCCAGCGTCATCGTTGGATAGAGCGTATAGGTCGTAGGCGCTCATGAGTGTGAACAACTGCAATACGTGTAACGATTCATCCGAAATGAAGTCGGTTTCGTCGTCTACTTCGCTCGTATCCTCGTTATCCTCATCCTCGTCGTCCTCGTCGCTTTCTTCGCTCTCTTCGTTGAACGAGTATTCCAGATTACGCGTTATCGCGTTCTCGATCACGTCATAGGCCCACATGCGTTTGTCGTCATATTGGGCGAAAGCGAGCGCGCTGGAAATCAGCAACATACTGTTCAATGGTTCGCATTGCCGCATATCCTTGTCGTTCGCGGCCTGCGCAATGGTGTTCAATGCCTTGCCGGCGGTAGAGGAGTCGGCGAATTCCGCCACATTCTCCATATAGCATCGCACGCGCATCGCCAGATCATCCATAAGCGTGAGCAAAGGTTCGGAGCCATCATCGTTCTCGGACGAGAGCAGAAGCGCGTGGACTTCGTGTATGCACAGTCGCAGGTTGCCGCATGCGCTCGCGTAATCACTGGATTGCAGGGCATTGCCCGCGATAGCCTGCACGGTTTTGATGAATTCTGTGTAGTCACAGGATTTGCTGTACGCATCGCTGTGCTTACTGATATGAATAATGAAACGTTCATGGCATCGGCGGATTGTGTCGGAGAGCATGGTTTGTGCGTCGATCAGCGGGATTAGCGGTCGTTCTTCGTCTGGCTGGGCGCAGAAAGTCTTTGCGGCTTCGCGCAGTTGGGTGGACCACAGGAACAGCAGATGGCCTTTGCCTTGCTCTGCGCGCGCGTCGAGGTGTTGCTGGATGGGATCCAGCACGGTGCGGGGGAGTGCGATGACGCCATCGTGAGCGTTGGCGGTGTCATCATTGTGGTGATTGCCGTGCGCGCCAATGAGCTGTTTGCGCAGTTCGTAAAGCACGGCACCTATATGCTTGCAATATGGTGTTCTCTGATACGGGCAGGTGCACGCGGCGGATTGTATGCGAATCGAATTGTCGTCGGTTGTGGATTCGTGGTCGGTGTTACTGCTGGTAGTGGCTTGGTCATCAGTGCTTGCTTCATTGGTGTTCTCGCCGTGAGCGCCTTTGCCGAGGCGGATGTCAACGTCGTAATAGTCATCGTCGCTGCCGGCCACCCGCGCGTGATACAGCTGCGGCGCAATCTCCTGCACCGAACTCACTCGGCCTGATTCCCAGTAATCGGTGGCGCGTTCGAGAATCAGCGGCGTGCCTTCGAACATGACTTCGAATTGAGCCAACGCTGGCTTTTGCGGAACAACCATACTGCTGATTGTAGCGGGTGGAGTGTTACTCGCCGCTTGGCGGTGCATACTGGTCTGATGTAGTCTTGTTTCCACTGGGTAATCGCATTCGGGGAAGAGGCGTCAATGGCTGTACTGACAGATGCTGAAGCTCGTCGTATGCTGGAACTGCTGAAGGAAGCTTTGTCTCCGAAGTCCATCACCCTGAATAAAGGCGAGAAGCAATTCCAATTGCATCAGATAAGTTTGTAGTCAAATGAATCGTGGTGTTTACGACGAGAAGAAAGTATGACGAGTTCTGATTTTGACTCATTAATTCGAAGCTACGGAAAACGGCTGTCTGATAACACGACTTATACGCAACTGGATGAGTGGTATGAAGTTAATGTTCCGCTTCTGGATGAAGACAACGACTATACGCAGTTCTATGTGAAGCCCGGGAGGAACAGCGTAACGTTCTCTGATGACTGTGCCACATTACGCCGTTTGGAGTCGCATGAGATGACTGTGACGGAATCGCGTTTGGCAGTGCTCAAAGATATTCTGAATCAGTTTGGTATTGAACGTAACGGCGACGAGCTTACTCTGACGAGCGATACTGCTGATTTTGCTGATGCCAAGAATCGGTTCCTGCAAGCTATCATCAAAGTTGGTGATATGTCTATGCTGGCCAATCCCATGTGCAGACGTATTTTGCAGATGACATTCGTATGTTCTTTAATGCGAACAACATACGGTATGTGGAAGGCGTTCAATTCCGTGGCAAGTCTGGTTTGCTGTGCCCGTATGACTTTGTGTTGCCGTTCACGAGTAAACAGCCGGAACGATTCTGCACATCTATTACGCGGCCTTCCCAGCGACTCATTTCCAGTACCTTATTTTCATGGGAGGATACGCAGGCGGCACGAAAGACACCAAGTGAACTGGTTGTTTTCCTCAATGATTCGGATCGGCGCATTGACAATCAGCTAATAACCGCTTTGGAAAAGTACAATGCGTATCCCATTAAGTGGAGTGAGCGGGAATTTAAGGAGAACTTGTACAAGCTTGCTTCGTGAGTGGTGTTTGTGGCTTTGGTCGGGAGCGAGGTTTCTGCTGTTTGCCGTGTCGACCTCCCCTCAGTCGCCTACGGCGACAGCTCCCCTCGGGGAGGGGAGTTAAGGAAGCGCTTAACGAGCGTAGGGCTTCAGCCGCTCCCAATACGCCCGAATCGCGTCGAACGAATACACCGCGATCGCGACCCAAATCACCATGGACGCCGCATAGCCCTGCGCGCGCATCGGTTCGTGCAGCAGGAGCACAGCCACACAGAACTGGATCAGCGGGTTGAGATATTGGATGAAACTCACGGTCAGGTAATGGCTGTGCTGCACGCCGGAGGAGAACGTGGCCAGCGGAATCGCGGTGGCCAGGCCGGAGAACGCCACCAACAGCGCGACCATGGCCGCCAACGTGGCGACCAAACGATACGCGAGCACGCTGATGGCATTCATACTGGACAGCGCGCGCCAGTACAGCGGCAGCACGCCCCAGCCGATATCGGACACGAGCAGCACGGCTATCCCCATTCGCGTCTGCTCGACAGTACGAACCGAAGTCACGTCTCCCCACCATAGCGACTGATCACATGAGTGTCCCGCACCTAGTCACATGGCATATTGGACTTGCTGATGACGAACAGTACCGGTTATTGTTCGAGTCTTTTCCACAGGACACGGAGATTGAACAGATGATTCGGCCTTTTCTGAGGGCGCGAATCAGATTCGTAATGCAGTGGTTTGCCCTGGACTCTGTTACGGTGATAATAACTTCATCGTTGATAAGGGAGTCTTCATGGCAGGCAATGGCAACACGGCATTTCGTTTCCGAGTCACTTTGCGCCTTGACGGGCGCGAATGCTGGCGGGAGATTCTGGTGCCGGCATCATTGACGTTCTTCGATTTGCATGCGGTATTGCAGGAATGCTTTATGTGGTACGGCGAGCATCTGTTCTGCTTCTGCGCCACATTCCCGGATGGGAAGCAGGTGCAAGTGGAAGAATTGTGGGGAGAAGAGCTCTCATACCATGAGGCGAAATATGAACAATATATGCCGGTGGAGCCGTTGCCGGAAGTTCGCATTGCTTCGGAAACCGAGCTGGGCGACGTGTTTCCCAAGGCGCGTACCGCTCGCTATTACTACGATTATGGTGACGATTGGATCCATGATATTAAGCTGCTGCGTACCTACCGCAGCGTGCACGTTGCGGATCCTCAGCTTTGGGATGGGGCGGGGGATGCGCCTCCGGAGGATGTCGGCGGGGCGTATGAGTTCGAGCGGTTCCTTGATACCTTGGGCAATCCCGAAGATGAAGAACATGATGGCATGGTTGAGTGGGCCGAGGATCAGATGTGGGATCGTTTCACGCTGAACCGCCATCGTGAGCGTCTGTTCCGTTGGCACAAGCACGTGACATGATGTTGCAGTAGATGGCGTGGCTACAATATGAGCAGCTGTCAGCGGAATAGCCGTTTGTGGCTTGCGGGCTAGGGGCTGAAAATGCTATAAATATATTGCTTTACTCGGAAACGAGAAAGGCTCCAAGTCGCCGGGGGGCTCCCCCGGCATTTTTTGTCAACGGGGACGGGGGGATGCGATGCCGTCTGTATTGAGCATCTTCGCTGATGAGAGCGGTGAGGGGGGTAAACGATCAGAATATTATTTAATTACTCTTGTCTTTCATGACCAGTCTAAGGACATTAGTCTTGCCTTAGAGCGGTACCGCCAGTCGTTGGCTGACTATGGACTTCCTGATGTCCCTTTCCATGCTGGGCCGCTGCTTACCGGGCATGATGCTTACGAAGGGATGAGCCTATCGGAGCGTAAGAGGCTTCTGGGTTTATTCGTTATCATGACTCGGCGGCTGCCGATTACATATCGGACGTTTGTGCATCGTAAAAGTGATTTTGACGATAACCGCCAACGTTTTGAAGCGCAACTCAAACGCGATATTGTTAATCTACTTTTGGCGCATCTTTCGGATTTCCATTCTTATGGCACTGTCAAAGTGTATTACGACGGTGGCCAACAGATAGTTACTGATGCCCTGCGAGGCGGGATTGAGTATGCACTCTCAAAAGATGCCATTGTCTATCGTGACGCTTCTCCACGCGACTACCGGCTTGAACAAGTTGCGGATTTTCTATGCACCCTTGAATTGACCTGTGAGAAATTCCGGAATGGGGAACAAACTGAAACGGACAACAAGTTTTTTGGTGATTGGAAATCCTTCAGAGTCAATTATCTTAAGCCGATCCGCAGGAAAAGATTGGAATCATAAATTTGGCAGTGCCCATATATATTCGGGACACAATTGAATAACACGAAATAGCAAACAAAATCCCCGGACCTACACAATCATCGCCACGACAATCTCAGAAAACACCGTTACGGCAATCAGTGGTGCGGTGCCGTCGATGAAGGCGGGCATGGGTGGCAGATGGTAGTAGTCGAGGTAGCAGGCCATGTCGGCGATAAGCAAAATCAGCAGGATGATGGCCAAAACGATGGCGGCGGTTACCCCGAGAGCTCCGGAACTGTGCAACATAGTCAGCGCACATAGTTCCAGCGTGATCCACATGACGATGAGCAACAGTTCCGTGGTAATCGGCCGTTGCAACAGTCGCGAAGTAAGCACGGCCAGAATGGTATAGGCGGCAACGCCACCGACCGCGAACCGCTGAATCTGCCGATTTCGCCGGCCCTATTAAGTCCCTCAACTCCATCAATCGCCGTCTGACCCATCACATCACGCTTTCATACACATTGCCGATTGACAGTCCTAGAACACAGTCTAGAACTGTCATGGTATGTTCGCGCAGATAGGGGCTCCAACAAAATTGACTAAAAGAGAACTCGGCAACCTATAACAAGGACGCGCCCGTGTGCCCTTACGTTCAGCTCCGCTCACGAATGAAATCGAAGATCACGTCGAAGACTCGCTGGCTCCAGAAGTCGTCCTCGTGCTCGGCGCCGTCGACTAGCACCAGCTGCGCGTCCACGCCGTGCTCGACCAGCCGGTCGCGCATTTTTACGGATTGGTGGTAGGGGACCACGGTGTCGGCGGTGCCGTGCAGCAGTAGCATTGGCGGGTACTGCTGGCCGCTCCGCACTTGCAGGTAGGGGCTCATGTCGGCTGCGCGCTGGCGAACCTCGGCGTTGATGCCGGTTTCGTGGGTTGCACCCACCACGGCTGCGAACGGGCCGAAGTAGTACAGCCGGAATGGGTTGGTCTCGTCGCCGAACGCATCAATGGCTTCAATCATGTCGGTGGGAGGGAAGCAGCTGATCACGTATTTCACGGTATCGCTTTCATCGGCGTTGGTGCCGTCTTTGTACTGCGGATCGTTGGCGGTAAGCCCCACCAACAGTGACGTGTTGCCGCCGGACGAGGTGCCCCAGATGCCGAGACGGTCGGGGTCCGCGTGCCATTGACGTGCGTTTGCCCTGAGATAGCGGATGGCTGCTTTGACGTCCTCGAGATATGCGGGGAACATGTCGTGGGGATCGCTCGAGGCATCGCGATGATTCACCGTAGCCACCACAAAGCCTTCGCGGGCCAAAGCCGAGAGCTGCGGGATCTCGTAGTCGCGATGCGGCGTGGTCCAGGCGCTGCCTTGCACGAATACCACGGTGGGGTAGCGGCGGTCATCGTCATCGCCGGTGGATTGCGGGGCGATGATAATCCATTACCAGATCATCGGCCCCGGTCTTGTACGCCACGTTGCGGGTCAGCGAGGCCAGCCCGGCAAGCGTGGGATTAGATGGAATATGGATGGCGCCGTCCGAACCAGTGACGTTTTCGGCGGCTTTGGATGAGTCGATGGTTTGCATGGAATCCCCCTGGTTCTGTTGCAATACAGGACATCATACAGATGATACGAGGCCGATCGCTGATGATCGCGCGACTACCGATACAACGCCAGAAACACGGAACAATCGGAGTCTCCTACGCCCTGCTCGGACTGTCCGCCTGAATGATTGCGATTGCTGGTGGCGAGAAACGCGTGTATCTCATCCCTAGCTACCGCGAGCGCTGCATCCCGCGGATAGCCGTAAATCCCGGCGGAAATCAGCGGGAATGCGATGCTTCCGCAGCCGAGCGACACAGCAAGCTCCATCGAATTGCGATAACAGGCGCGCAGCAGTTGTTCCTCACCGGCATCACCGCCCTGCCAAATCGGGCCGGCGGTGTGAATCACGTATTGGGCGGACAATGCGAAGCCTGGTGTCGCTACCGCGCAACCGGTGAGAATAGGGGAAAGTCGGTCACAGGCCTCCTGCATATCCCGAGCTCCCGCCGCACGGAAAATCGCGCCGCACACGCCGCCGCCCATCAACAACCGCGTGTTCGCCGCGTTAACAATCGCATCCACCTGCATGGTGGTGATGTCCTGATGCACAATTCGCAGTGGCATGACTGCTATCCCTTTATTCTTTAGAACGACGGCATATCAAGCGACGGTGCTTGACCTGTCGGGCTAGCCGATGCGCTGCCATCGTCATGTTCACGGAACCAATCGATAACCTGCGCCTCGCTCACCGGCATCAAGTCCCATGCATCCAATCCGACGTTCAGAGCCTCCGGACGGGCCCCATCGGGCGAAAGCTGATGCGTGTGACCATACAGCAGCTTGCGACCGTCAAACGGCAGGGCCTTACCGCTGAACTTTGCCACATCGTCGGGCCAGCTGTACGACAAATCCTCCCGATATGGGAAGTGGGACAGATTCACTATGCCAAGTCCTTCGGTTTCGACCGTATCGTTCGGCTCAAGGCTCTCGAACAGGTTGAGTGTGGGCCGATCTTCAAGCCACCAACCATCGTGATTGCCGATCACACCATGCAAATGCTTGCAATTGAGCGCGCGTAGACAGTTCTTCAAATGCGTCAGTGACGTGCGAAAACCGATGTCGCCCAGAATCCACAACTCATCGTCCGGCCCGACCATCGCATTGATATTGTCCACGATCGCTTTGTCGTGAGCATCCGTATCGGCTGCCGTGCGGAACGTCGGCCCCGAGTCCAGCGTCGTCTCCTTGGCCCAATCCTCAGCGGCTTTGCGCCCATGCGCGCGCAGTATTTCCTCATAGCTTGAGCGCGTTGGGTCGAATGTCGTAAAACCTCGTAACACGGTGACCAGCGGATGCCCGAAATGCGTATCGGTGGTGAAATACTTCATTGACGGTCCTCCTGCGGTGCTGTCCTTGCCGCAACCGGTGCAAGGACATTACGAATGACTCCATCCTAAGTCCATAAGCGCCATGTGAGGAGTCGCAAGGATGGCCATCAGCCCGTGTCTGTTCGTGTTGCCATAATAAGGCGCATTGCAGGGGAACCCGTGAACCAAGCCGATACCAGCCGAGCCGGTACGGTGCCATTCGCGCCGAGACCGAATCAATCGCCGGCATGCGGGTTGAGAAAGGCATAAGGCCTGACCCTTGGAACCTGTTGGTCAACACCATCGGAGGGAGCAAATGATGACTTTTGACGCCGCTGCATTCGGCCCGATTACCTTGGACCATCTGCCGCCGTTCGCGCAACGACTGCGCGGGGCCGCCAACTTGGTCTGGGAGGAGGGATACCGGCAGCCGTTCCTGCGCGAGCTGGGCAACGGGACGCTCGATCGCGAGCGCTTCGCATTCTATCTGCTGCAGGACTACCGTTACCTAAACGACTACGCCAAGGTTCACGCTCTGGCCCTCACCAAAACCCAGGATCCCGAAGTCATGCGGTTCATGGCCGACGTGCAGAACGGTATCTTCAATGTGGAGTCCGCGATGCACCGCAAATACATGGCAAGCTACGGCATCAGCGAGCAGGAAATGAACTCGGTTCGTCAGTCCGCGTTCGCCCGCGCCTACACGTCGAACATCCTTTCGATCGCATATGGCAATCCTTTAGTCGATGTTCTCGTGGCCGTGCTGCCCTGCGCATGGGTGTACGCCGACTATGGGCAGCGTCTCGCCGCCGAATTCACGGACACGCTTGATTCCAACCCGTACAAGAGCTGGGTGGACATGTACAGAACCGAGGAGTTCTGGAGCAGCTCCGCATGGCTGATCGAACATATCGAGCAGCTGACCGGACACCTGAGCGCAGAACGCAAGGACGAACTCGTGGACATCTTCGTGACCGGCGTGCAGAACGAATACATGTTCTGGTCGAGTGCCTACGACATGCAGTACACGTGGAAACCCGAATGGGACGTGTGAGGCGCACGATGGATGAGCGGTGGGCGCGTGCTTTGCGCGCCAAGGGCATTGATATTGACGGGGCTGACGGTGCTGGTGGAAAACGGGCACACGACGGCAAACGGCATACCAACATCACGGGTACTGGTCGACGCTCCGAGTCCCAGCCGGCTGCCGGGCTCCGCGGTCGATCCAATACCAGTGCGAATCTGCCGGGGCCGAAGGTGACGGCACGCGCCACGCCATTCAAGGCCACCGGTCATAAGGGCGGCATCAGCCGGCAGGGGAATTGAGCTGATCGCAGAACCATCGCGCGATGAATGGGCGTGGCCAACGCGTTATTTCATTGTTAATCCATTTCAAGGGGCTGATTTGCGGCTCTCCGGAGGTCTATCTCCGTTTCGCGGGGCTGGTGCCCAAGTAGACACGACCCCAAAATGGCGGGATGGCGTTGCCGCTAAGCCGTTTGTACTTCCATTCCGCCTTCGGAACAGCCCCTTGAAACGGGAGTAGACCTCCGAGAAGGTGCAAATCGGCCTCTCGAAACGGACTATGCCGGTGTTCGGTGGTAGGGAAGAGGGCTTTCTGCGTTGAAAAAGGCCGAATGTACCTCTTTGAACGGAGATATTCCATATTGGAGCTATTCCGGCATCATATGGCACGTAGGAAATCCCGGATATCGGCGATTTCCTCATCACAGATGGCATGGGCCATGCCGGAATACTCGCGATAGGTCAGATGCCCGGCCCGTTCAAGGACCTGATGGGCCGTTTGCTGGTCGGGCAGCGGAATCGTGCGGTCCTGCGCGCCGTACGCCAGGAAGAATCGGGTAGGGGAGTCAAGCGCCGCCTGTTCCTCGCCCATGAACGAAGGACTGAGCAGGATCGCGGCATCGAACAACGTCGGATGCGCCTTGACCAGACGATACGACAGATAACCGCCTTGGGAGAAACCGATCAATATCTTCCTGCGATGGGCGAGTGCCGAGGCGTCCAGCAGTGAAGCCACCGCATCCCCGACCGCCGCGCATTCGCGTTGGCGCTCGTCCACGCCGCAGCCGTCGGGATACCAGTAATTGCCGCCCATATAGGGCCGCGCGTAGGTGGCACGGAACGAGATATAGCTGGGTGCGGCGGCAATTGCGGCCGGGGCCGCATCGGCTCGCGTCGGCGCATATACGGCGTCGAGAATCCGCACCATCTCGCTTTCGTCGTTGCCGTAACCGTGGAACATCAGGAAAATGGGGTCATTGCCGCCGGCATCGATCTGGCTTGTCATCTGCATTCGCATCGTCATCACCTCACCAACGAGCTTACATGCATTAGACTTGTAGCGATTGACCCACCGAGCACGCAAGGAGCAAGTTATGGAGCCGAGGCGCGGGGCGCTGACCGCAGGCGAGAAGGTGCAGTTCACCGACCGCAAGGGCAAGAAGATCACCGATCAGCTGGTTGCCGGCGGCTCCACGCAGACCGAGCATGGCTTGATTCTGCATGACGATGTGATCGGCAGGATCGAAGGCACCGTGATCCTCACCGTACACGCCAAACGAGAGGCGCAGGTCAATCAGGTCTACCCCGAAAAGGACAGGAACAAGCCGTGGAAGTCCTCGCGCGCCATCGGCGGCTGGGAGTATGCGGTGATGCGCCCACGTCTGGCCGACTACGTGCTCTCCATGCCGCGCGGCGCGCAGATCATGTATCCGAAAGACATCGCCCAGGTCATCCAGCTCGGCGACATTCGCTCCGGCATGCGCGTGCTGGAATCCGGCGCCGGCTCGGGGGCGATGAGCGTCAACCTGTTGGACGCCGTAGGACAGGGTGGCCACCTGACCACCATCGAGCTGCGTCCCGAATTCGCCAAGGTGGCCCAGGCCAACGCCACGCTGTACTACGGCGAGCAGCCGCAATGGTGGGACCTCAAAACCGGCGACTTCGATTCCGTGGCCGCCGAACTGCCCGAACATTGGTTCGACCGTATCATGCTCGACATGCTCGATCCGTGGAACAGGCTCGAACAGGCCTATCGCGTGATCGCTCCCGGCGGCGTGTTGGTCAGCTACGTAACCACCACCACGCAGATGAGCCGACTGGCCGAAGCCCTGCGCGCGGCCGGCTGCTGGACCGAACCGCAGATCCAGGAAACCCTCGAACGCACATGGAAGGCCCAAGGCCTCGCCGTACGCCCCGACCATCAGATGATCGGACACACCGGTTTCCTTGTCATTTCGCGCGCCATGGCCCCCGGCTTCGAGGCGCTGCGCAAACGCGACCGCGTGACCAAGGACACGTCCACCGACATCGACTCCCTCACCGAAGAGCAGCGCGAAGCCCAGATCGAAGAGCTGGAACTGCGTGATATCTCCGATCACAAACTACGTAAGGTGCTGCGCGATCTCGACCGTCAGGTCGGCCAGCTCGGCCGACACCGGCGAATAAGCGCCGAATGATGGGTCGCCGGCTGTTTCGGCGGCCCTATACTGGAAGCAATACAGGGCCGAGCAGCGGTTCGTGAAGGGAGCCACGGATGGGCATCAAGCTGAACAAGGTCGCCAAGGCAGCCAAGAAATATGACCATGTCCTCATCATCATGAGGCATGCCAAGGCTGAGCCGTTCGGAGACAAGGGCGATGTCGAGCGTGAGCTCACCGAGAAAGGCCTCAAACAGGCCAAAGCCGTGGGCAAGGGTGTCGAAGCGCTGGGATTGGTGCCCGACCGGATTTCCTGCTCGTCCGCCACCCGCACCCGGCAGACGCTGGATCGCATGCTCAAGACGTTCGGTGACAAGCCGATCGTCGATTATCGCATCAGCCTGTATGACGGGGGAGTGCAGGCCGTGTTCGACGAACTCGCCCACGTCAAGGACAAGACCCATGTGTTCATGATCGTCGGCCATGAGCCTACCGTGTCCATCAGCGCGCAATGGCTCGCCTCCGCCGACTCCGATTCGGAACGTCTTGATCTGCTGAATCTGGGTCTTTCGCCGGCCTCCATCGTGATTATGGGCTCGGATAAGCCGTTCGATGAATGGCAGGTGCACAGTGGCGAACTGCTCGCCGTCATCAATGTGAAGGACTTCGACTGATTCCATCGCGTCGGCTGGTTTCCATGGTCAGGTGCCACCAGTGATGATGAGGCAAGTCCGCCAGCAATCTGGCGGACCGTTCGTGTTTTCCGGCATGAGGTGTAGTCTCGGCTTTACGCGATGACGCGAGGCCAGTACATGATGCTATAAGTTCCATCTATAACGACACTCTACGATCATTTATAAGCTGTGAATCCGGATGTTTTGCTACCCTAAGTCGGGTTACGAACGCATACATTGGAGGATTAATGTCCACTCTGACTTCCGTCTCCGGCTTCCCCCGAATCGGGCAGAACCGCGAACTGAAGAAGATCATCGAAGGCTACTGGAAGGGTGCCAACGACCTCGCCGCCGTCAAGGCCACCGCCGCCGAACTGCGTGCCAAGCACTGGAAGCTGCAGCAGGCCGCCGGCATCGACCTCATTCCCAGCAACGACTTCAGCTACTACGATCAGATGCTGGACACCGCCATCCTTCTCAACGTGATTCCGCAGCGTTACGCACGTCTCTCCTTCGACAACCAGGAGGACACGCTCTTCGCCATGGCCCGCGGCTATCAGGGCGACAAGGGCGACGTGACCGCCCTGCCGATGAAGAAGTGGTTCACCACCAACTACCACTATCTGGTGCCCGAAGTCGAGTCGGCCGCGGAGATCAAGCTCAACTCCACCAAGCCGTTCGACGAGTTCAACGAGGCCAAGGCGCTGGGCATCGACACCAAGCCCGTGTTTATCGGCCCGTACACGTTCCTGAAGCTCGCCCGCACCCCGGAAGCCACCGAACTCGAGCTCGACAAGGGCCTGGTCAACGCCGTGGCCGCCGTCTACGTCGAAGTGCTCGCCAAGTTCAACGAGCTCGGTGCCGCATGGGTCCAGCTTGATGAGCCGTGCCTCGTGCTCGACAAGGAGCCGGGCGACGTTGAACTCTTCAAGACCCTGTACACCAAGATCCTGTCCGCCAAGGGCAACGTCAAGGTGCTGCTCAACAACTACTTCGGCCACATCGCCGACGTGTACGAGACCGTCAACCTGCTCGGCTTCGACGGCATCGGCCTGGACCTCAACGAGGGCCGCGAGGAGAACCTCGAAGCCGTCGCCAAGTACGGCGTGGCCTCCAACACCACCATCTTCGCCGGCGTGATCAACGGCCGCAACATCTGGCGCAACAACTACGCCACCTCCCTCGGCCTGGTCGACGCCCTGAAGCAGGTCACCGCCAACGTGGCCGTCTCCACCTCATCCTCCCTGCTGCACGTGCCGTTCAGTACCGAAGGCGAGACCGGCATCCCGGCCGAAGACCTCAAGCACTTCGCGTTCGCCGTCCAGAAGCTCGACGAGCTTAAAGAAGTCGCCGCTCTGGCCGATGCCACCGAGGACGAGAAGAAGGCCTCCGCCGCCCTCGCCGCCAACCAGGCTCTGTTCGACGGCACCCGCGTGGCCGCCGACCCGGCCGTCGCCGAGCGCATCGGCAAGCTGTCCGACGCCGACTACGTGCGTCAGCCCGCCCGCGAGGAGCGTCAGGCCCTGCAGCGCGAGGCCCTCGGCCTGCCGCTGCTGCCGACCACCACCATCGGCTCCTTCCCCCAGACCAAGGAGATTCGCGCCGAGCGTGCCAAGCTGCGCAAGGGCGAGGTCACCAAGGAAGCCTACGACGAGTTCATCAAGGCCCAGATCGACGCCGTCATCAAGAAGCAGGAGGAGATCGGCCTCGACGTGCTGGTCCACGGCGAGTTCGAGCGTAACGACATGGTCGAATACTTCGGCCAGAACCTCAACGGCTTCCTGTTCACCAAGAACGCCTGGGTCCAGTCCTACGGCACCCGTTGCGTCAAACCCCCGATCGTCTGGGGCGACGTTTCCCGCGCCAACCCGATTACCGTGGAATGGTCCGCGTACGCCCAGTCCAAGACTGACCACGTGATGAAGGGCATGCTCACCGGCCCGGTGACCATCCTCAACTGGTCCTGGCCGCGCGAGGACATCACCCACGAGGAGCAGACCAAGCAGCTCGCCCTCGCCATCCGCGACGAAGTGCTCGATCTCGAGGCCGCCGGTATCAAGGTCATCCAGATCGATGAGGCCGCCCTGCGTGAGAAGCTGCCGCTGCGCAAGTCCGACTGGCACGTCAAGTACCTCGACTGGGCCGTTCCGGCCTTCCGTCTGGTGCACTCCGCCGTCAAGCCGACCACCCAGATCCACACCCACATGTGCTACTCCGAGTTCAACGACATCATCCGCGACATCGACGCGATGGATGCCGACGTGATCTCCTTCGAAGCCTCCCGTGGCGATCTGGTGGTGCTCGACGCCATTCATGACGCGCACTTCGAGACCGAGGCCGGCCCGGGCGTCTACGACATTCACTCCCCGCGTATTCCTTCCGAGAAGGAGATCGAGGATCGTATCTACGAGATCCTTGACAAGATGGACGTCAAGAAGGTGTGGATCAACCCCGACTGCGGTCTGAAGACCCGTGGTAACGCCGAGACCTGGCCGAGCCTGGAGAACCTGGTCGCCGCCGCCAAGGCCGTGCGCGCCAAGCTCGACAAGTAGCGGAAATCACCGAGCTCCCTCTGGATGAGGGAGCTCGGGTTTATGTAAGGAAATCAGCATGCATTCCCCGATGTTCACCCTTGAGGCCTTTCCCCCGAAGCGCAACGCGCCTGTCGGCACCATCTACGACACCCTCGACGGACTCGAAGGGCTGAACCCCGACTTCATCTCCGTGACCTACGGTCACGGCACCCATTCCGACCGCACGGCCACCGCGCGCATCGCCCACACGATCAGCAAGGAATACGGCATTCCCGCAGTCGCCCACCTGACCGCGCTCTACTCCGACGAGGCCAAGATCGATGAGGCTCTTGACATGTTCGAGGAAGCCGGCGTGAGCGCCGTGCTCGCGCTGCGCGGCGACTACATCGACGGCGAGCAGCTGGTCGGCGAGTTCAACCACGCCAGCGACCTCGTGTCATACATCCGCTCCGTGAAGCCGGACTTCAAGGTGTTTGGTGCTTGCTACCCGGAAGGCCACTATCAGGCTGACTCGCTGGACCAGGACATCGAAAACCTCAAAATCAAGGTCGATGCCGGCGTCACTCACCTGATTTCCCAGCTCTTCTACGACAATGAGGACTTCTACCGCTTCCTCGACAAGGCGCGCGCCGCCGGCATCACCGTGCCGATCGAGGCGGGCATCATGCCGGTGCGTGGCGCCAAGTCCGTGCGTCGCATGGCCGAGCGCAACGCCTCGCGCATCCCGGACAAGCTCAACACCCTGCTGAACAAGTGGGGGGACGACATCCAGTCCCTGCGTGCCGCCGGCATCCTCTACGCTTCCGAGCAGATCGCCGACCTCGTGGCCCACGACGTGGACGGCGTCCACCTGTATTCGATGAACCACCCCGCCACCACGCGCCGTATCTGGCGCAATGCGGAACCGTTGTTCCGCGGTACGCAAGGTTGACGCATATCGCGGCGCGGCGCATCTCAATGCGTTGCGCCGCACGTTAATCTGCTGGCGAAACCCAGAGTTCCCCCAGCGGCCGATGGGCATCATGAACGTGCAAGCCAACCAAAGCGATGGAAGGAAGTCCGTTATGTGCACTGGTGTCCGTTTCTCCGATGATGAGGGCAACACCTATTTCGGCCGTAACCTCGACTGGAGTTTCTCATATGGGGAGACCATCCTGGTCACTCCGCGCGGCTACCACTATGACACGGTGTTCGGCGCGGGCGGCAAGGCGAAGCCGGACGCGGTGATCGGCGTGGGCGTGGTCATGGCCGATAGGCCGATGTATTTCGACTGCGCCAATGAACATGGTCTGGCCATCGCCGGCTTGAATTTCCCCGGCTACGCCTCGTTCGTCCACGAACCGGTCGAAGGCACGGAAAACGTCGCCACGTTCGAATTTCCGCTGTGGGTGGCGCGTAATTTCGACTCCGTCGACGAGGTCGAGGAGGCGCTCAGGAACGTGACGCTCGTCTCCCAGATCGTGCCGGGACAGCAGGAGTCTCTGCTGCACTGGTTCATCGTCGACGGCAAGCGCAGCATCGTCGTCGAGCAGATGGCCGATGGCATGCACGTGCATCATGATGACGTCGATGTGCTGACCAAACAGCCGACGTTCGACTTCCATATGGAAAATCTGCGCAACTACATGTGCGTCAGCAACGAGATGGCCGAACCGACTTCATGGGGCAAGGCCTCCTTGACCGCCTGGGGTGCGGGTGTGGGCATGCATGGCATCCCGGGCGACGTGAGCTCCCCGTCACGCTTCGTTCGTGTGGCCTACACCAACGCGCATTACCCGCAGCAGAACGATGAAGCCGCCAATGTGTCGCGCCTGTTCCACACCCTCGGCTCCATGCAGATGGTGGACGGCATGGCGAAGATGGGCGACGGCCAGTTCGAACGCACGCTGTTCACCAGCGGATATTCGTCCAAGACCAACACCTATTACATGAACACCTATGATGACCCCGCCATCCGCTCCTACGCCATGGCCGATTACGATATGGATTCCTCGGAGCTCATCAGCGTCGCCCGATGACTCCTTCCCGGCTCATGCCCCATTCGGAGGGCATGAGCGTATATAGTGGAATCTCATGGAATCGTCGATGTTCAAACCCAGCTCCATGGACCTCATCAGGGCAGGTCTGCAAGACCTCGACAAGGCCCGCGCCTTGTTCGACCAGCTCAAGGCGGACGACATTCCCGATGAGCGATGCGCCGAACTGCTGAGCGTGCTGGCCCGCGCCTGCGACCCCGATATGGCATTGAGCAATTTCGTGGATATCGTCAATGCGATGCAATCCAGCCAGCGCGATCTGGAACACGTCATCCCCGACAACGACGCCCTGAAGCGTCTGGTCACGGTGCTCGGCGTCTCCGACGCGATGGGCAAGTTCATGCGCTTCAAGCCGCAGCTTGTGGAGGCCGCAGCAGTCGACAACTGCAACAGCCATCTGTTCAATCACGCGCAACGCCGTGCACGTCTGCTCAAGGCGGTCGGCGCGGACCCGGACGAACCGGCCATGCCCGTCGCCTCCAAGGATCTGGCCGAAGCGGCCACGGCCTTGCGTTCCAGCTACCGGAACCAACTGGCCGCCATCATCGCCCAGGATGCCGTGGCGGACGACCCGATCTCCATCCAACCGACCATCAGCCGCGAACTGTCCGACCTCGCGGACGCGGCGCTCGAAGGCGCGCTGGCCATCGCCCGCCACGAAACCGAGGGCAGCGAGCACGTGCGCTTCACCATCATCGGCATGGGCAAACTCGGCGCACAGGAACTGAACTACGTCTCCGACGTGGACCTCATCTACGTGGTCGAACCGGCCGACAAGGACGTGGACCATCAGACGCTGATCCGCGTGGGCACCAAGATGGGCACCATGCTGCAGCGCGTCTGCCAGTCCGCCATCATGGGCGTGGCCGAGCAGCCGCTGTGGCAGATCGACGGCGGCCTGCGCCCGGAAGGCAAGGACGGCGCGCTGGTGCGCGTGCTCTCCTCGCACAAGAACTATTACGAGCAGTGGGCCGAGAACTGGGAGTTCCAAGCGCTGCTCAAGGCCCGCCCGGTGGCCGGCGACCCCGACCTCGGCCAGGCCTACATGGACATGACCCGGCCGTTCGTGTGGAGCGCGTCCAAGCGCAAGAACTTCGTCTACGACTGCCAGAAAATGCGCAAGCGCGTGGAGGATTTGATTCCCGCGCCCCTGAAGGACCGCGAGATTAAGCTCGGCCGCGGCGGCCTGCGCGATGTGGAATTCACCGTGCAGATGCTCCAGCTCGTCCACGGCCGCACCGACGAATCGCTGCGCACCAGCAACACGCTCGACTCGCTGCAGCGCTTGTCCGAAGGCGGCTATGTCTCGCGCAAACAGGCCGTGCGCATGTCCCAGGACTACCGCTTCGAGCGCGTGATGGAACATCGCCAGCAGATCTGGTCCCTGAAGCGCACGCACCTGTTCCCGGACCTCGGCCGGGCCTCGGTCGGAGGCCTCGAAAAGAAGCGCGACATCGACGTGGACGAGCTCAACCAGAACCAGGAGCTGCGCCGACTCGCCCGCGCATTCGGCCTGCACCCGGAAGAACTCGTCGACAAGTATGACGACACCCGCCGCGAAGTGCGCCACTTGCACCTCGACATCTACTATCGCCCGATGTTGCCGGTCAACGCCCAGATGGAGAATGACCAGATCGTGCTGAGCGTCGAGGCGGCACAGGAACGATTCGAATCCATCGGCTTCGGCGACACGGACGCCGCCATCCGCCACGTGCAGGCGCTCACCGCCGGCGTGGGGCGCGCGGCCAAAATCAACCGCATCATCCTGCCCGCCGTCTTGCAGTGGCTGGGCGAGGGCCAGAACCCGGACATGGGTCTGCTCAACTGTCGCAAGCTGGAGGAGAACTTCGGCACCGAATCCGGCTACCTCGGCTTCCTGCGCGACTCCACCTCCGCCGCCCAGCGCCTGTGCCACATCCTGTCCAACTCGCGATTCCTGGGCGACGCGCTCAACAAGTCGGTCGAATCGATCAGTTGGCTTGGCGACGACGACAATCTGCAGGCCCGCACACGCGAGGCCTTGGACGTGCAGACCGGCTCGGCGCTGGAACGCTTCGGCTCGAACATCAACGAGTTCGCCACCTCCATGCGCGCCATGCGCCGCCACGAAATCGAACGCATCGGCCTGTCTTGGATGAGCGGTGTGATCAGCGACTCCGACAGTCTCAAGGCCATGACCGACGTGTATGACGCAATCATCGACGCCTCCCTGACCTGGGCCGTGCGCCACCAGATCGCCGCGTTCGGCGTCGAAACCGCGCCGGCCGGCATCACCGTCATCGCCATGGGCCGTTACGGCGGGCGCGAAGTGAACTTCAGCTCCGATGCGGATGCCATTCTCATCTACCGTCCGGCCGACGATGCCGACGACGGCCAAGCCAACGCCTTCGCCAAGAAGGTCGTGGAAGACCTGCGCAACATCCTGCAAGGCCCGACGACGCTGGAACCCAAGATCGAACTCGACCTGGGCCTGCGCCCGGAAGGCAAGAACGGCCCGCTCGTGCGCTCCTATGCCTCCTGCGAGGAATACTACGAATCCTGGGCTTCGACCTGGGAGCGCCAGGCGCTGCTGCGCGCCCGGTACGCGGCCGGCGACGCTGAACTGGCGCGGGACTTCCTGATCAACATCGCCGACCCGCTGCGCTACCCGACCACGGAACTGACTGAAGCAGAATTGCAGAACATCCGCAAGCTCAAGGCCCGCATGGAAGCCGAGCGTCTGCCGCGCGGCGTGCGCCGTGAACGGCATCTGAAGCTCGGCAAGGGCGGCTTGTCTGACGTGGAATGGACCGTGCAACTCATGCAGCTCCAGCACGCCGGCGATATCAAAGATCTGCGCGTCAACGGCACGTTGGAGGCATTGGACGTGCTGGAAGCCAAGAAGCTCATCAGCGCTATCGACGCGATTCAGCTGCGCAAGGCATGGACGTTGTGCACCGCGGCCCGCAACGGCAGCTATCTGTGGAGCGGGCGCGCCAATCAGGCCGATATTCTGCCTGATGACATCTATTCGCTGGGCAGCATCGCCGTCTACCTCGGCTACGGCGCCCACCGCGGCCAGCATTTCGAGAACGACCTGCTGGCCGTGATGCGCAAATGCCGTGACGTGTGCCAGCGCCTGTTCTACGGGCAGACCGAAGGTGAGGCGACTGCAGCAACCACCGCCACGGCCTCCGCCGCAACGCAGCAGCCGCAAACCGCCCCTCGCCCGCGTATGCACGTGATCGCACCGCGACTGGAACGAAATCGACGCCGCGCGCAGCGATAAGGCAGCATATTCGTTGGATTTTCAGTTGAACACTCGGTGAATGCGGCTGTCCGAAAAATGGCGTAAGTTAGATTAGGTCACACAAGGGTGGCCACCTGAAAACCACGAGCGAAAAGGTGAGCCTTGTCTGAAGAAACGCCAATGGTCGGCAAAAGCGTCGTAACGCTGGACGGCCTGTCTACAAGCCAGATTCTCGACCTGCTGCATAAGGCCGAATACATCGATTCCCACCGCAAAGAGGTTGCCCATACCTGCGATGGGCGAGTGCTGGCCACGCTGTTCTACGAGCCCTCCACCCGTACGCGCCTGAGCTTTGAGACCGCAATGCTGCGTCTCGGCGGCAAGGTCATCGGATTCGCCGGCGCGCAGCTGGCCTCCGTGACCAAGGGCGAATCCATCGCCGACACGTTGAAGACCGTGTCCAACTACGTGGACGTGGTCGCCATCCGTCACCCGAAGGAGGGTGCCGCGCTGGTGGCCTCCCGCGCCGCATCCGTGCCGGTGATCAACGCCGGCGATGGCGGCCACATGCACCCCACGCAGACGCTGGCCGACCTGGCCACGCTGCAGTCGCGCTTCGGCCGCATCACCGACCTGACCGTGGGACTGTGCGGCGATTTGACTTTCGGCCGCACCGTGCACTCCCTGATCGAGACCCTGTGCCGCTTCGGCAACGTGCGCTTCGTGCTCATCAGCCCGGACGAGCTCAAGACCCCGCAGTACGTGATCGACCGCATCAACGCCACCGACAACTGCTCCTACGTGGAAGTGCGCGACCTGGCCTCCGTGATCGGCGACCTCGACGTGCTGTACATGACCCGCGTACAGAAGGAACGCTTCTTCAACGAAGACGACTACCTGCGCCTGCGCGACACCTACATTCTCGACGAAGAGAAGCTGCAGCTCGCCAAGCCGTCCATGGCCGTGCTTCACCCGCTGCCGCGCGTCAACGAAATCGCCGTGGACGTGGACGACGACCCGCGTGCCGCCTACTTCGAACAGGTCAAGAACGGCATGCTCGTGCGCATGGCCCTCGAAAGCACCGTGGTGGGCGACGAACTGCCCGGATACGAACCGCTCAACCCCAAGGAGGTTCAGGCCTGATGGAAGTCACCAGCATTCAGAACGGCATCATTATCGACCATGTGCCGGCCGGAACCTCGCTGAAGGTTCTCGAATACCTGAAAATCGACCCGACCAAAACCAAGCTTGCGCTCATCATGAACGCCAACTCCAAGCGTTACAGCTCCAAGGACATCATCAAAATCGAGGATGACAAGGACATCGACCTCGACGTGCTCGGCTTCGTGGCCCGCCAGGCCACCGTGGACGTGGTGCGCGGCGGCAAGATCGTCGAAAAGAAGCAGCCGAACCTGCCCGAGCACATCGTCGGCGTGATCTCCTGTGTGAACCCGCGCTGCGTGACCACCACCGAGCCCGGCATCAAACAGATGTTCCACCTCGTGCACTCCGAACGGCTCGAATACCGCTGCGACTACTGCGATGAGGAAGCCAAACTGTGAGCATCACCCTACGCAACATCAAGGTCTGGAACACCGGCGAGGTCATCGACCTCGTGGTGCCCGGGACCGCTGCCGCCTACTTCGCCGACACCTCCGCCGTGGCTGACGGCGCCGACATCGACGCCACCGGCCTGACCGTGGCCCCCGGTTTCGAAGACCCGCACGTCCACTTCCGCGATCCCGGCCAGACCTACAAGGAATCTATGGTCTCCGGCTGCCGTGCGTCCGCATCCGGCGGATACACGAACGTGCTCATCATGCCGAACACGTTGCCGGCACTGGATGGGCAGACCGTGTCTGACCCGGAAGCGACCGGTGCGAAAGAGGTTCTGGATGCCGGCTTCGACAACGTCATCGACTTCCTGCAGCAGTACGATACTGCGCACGATGTTCAATTGCCGGTTCGTTACGATCTGTGCGTGTGCGCGTCCAAGGATCGCGCCGGTCATGAGGCAAGCGACGTTGCCGATTGGCTCAAGTACGTGCCCGGATTCGAGGACGACGCCAAGACGCCGGCCATGCTCACGCACCCCATCACCGCAATCAGCGACGACGGTTCCGCTGTGACGCCGGAGATCCTGGACCAGGTGCTGGAGAACGTCAAGGCCTCCGACCTGTACCTGATCGAGCATTGCGAGCATCACGATACAGGTGCCGTGAACGAAGGCCCGGTCTCGCGCGAACTTGGCGTGCCCGGCATTCCGGAAGACACCGAACTCAAGATCGTGGCCCGCGATATCGAAGCGGCCCGCCGCACCGGTGTCCACGTACACTTCCAGCATGTGAGCACTGCCATCTCGTTCGAGGCGATTCGCAAGGCCAAGGCCGAAGGACTGCCGATTACCTGCGAGACCGCGCCGCACTATCTGGCGTTGAGCGACGAGGCGCTGCTCAAGTACGGCACGCTCGCCAAGATGAATCCGCCGCTGCGTTCCGAAGCGGACCGCAAGGCCACCATCGCGGCCATCGCCGACGGCACCGTGGATTTGCTGGCCACCGACCATGCGCCGCACACGTTGGCGGAGAAGGAACTCGGCTTCCTTGAGGCGCCCAACGGCATCATCGGACTGGAATGCGCGTACGGCGTGTGCCACAAGGTGCTCGTCGACGGCGGCTTCATTTCCGATGAGCGTCTGATCGAGCTCATGTCCGTGGGACCTGCCGAACTCATGGGGCATGTGCCAACCGACGTGGCCGCGCTGGTCGAGGACTACGCCGAACCCGCGCCCACCGGGGATGATCCGGATGGCGTGATTGCGGGGGAGAACGACGCTCAGCCGCAGCGTGAAGGCGTCAACCGACTGCTCGACCTGAGCCGCGTGGATGACGCCGACAATGTCGACCTCGTGGTGCTCAACACCGCCGAGGAATGGACCGTGGATCCCGAACAGTTCCACTCCAAGGCTCGTAACACCCCGTTCGGAGGCTGGCAGGTCACTGGACGCCCCCTCGCCACAATCATCGGCTCCCAGCTGATGTTCAGCCGTCTATAGATAACACAAGGAGCAGCATGGATCGCCTGATCGAAGCGATTGGCAACACTCAGAACCCCAGCGTCGTGGGCCTTGACCCCACTGAGGCGCTGGTGCCGCCTCAGGTCGTGGCGAGCTTTGCCGACGAGGTGCGCGACTCGGTCGAATCCCCGGAGGAAGTCGAATCCGCGCAGCTGGCCGTCGCCTACTTCGAATACAACCGCACGATCATCGACGCCATCGCCGACATCGTGCCTGCCGTCAAACCGCAGATCGCCATGTACGAGGCGCTCGGCCCCGCCGGCGTGGACATCTACACGATGACCTGCGAATACGCTGCCCAGCAGGGCCTCTACGTGCTCGGCGACATCAAGCGTGGCGACATCGGCTCCACCGCAGCCGCCTACGCCCACCACCTGAACGGCGTGGGCGACTTCGCCCCGTGGCATGAGGATGCGGTGACCGTCAACCCGTATCTCGGCACCGACGGCATCACCCCGTTCGTCGATGCCGCCGCCGAGGCCGACAAGGACATCTTCGTGCTCGTACGCACCTCCAACCCGTCCTCCAGCGAGCTGCAGATGCTTGACCTGGCCGACGGCACGAAGGTCTACGAACACGTGGCCGACCTCGTGGAAGGCTGGGGCGCCGAGACCATCGGCAGCCACGGCTACTCCCGTGTGGGTGCGGTGGTCGGCGCCACCCACCCCGAGGAAGGCAAGGCGCTGCGCGCGCGCATGCCGCACACGTTCTTCCTCGTGCCGGGCTACGGCGCGCAGGGCGGCACGGCCGCGGACGTGGCAGGCATGTTCGGCAAGCAGGGCAGCGGCGCCATCGTCAACTCGTCGCGCGGCATCATCGGCGCATGGAAGAAGAGCGGCAAGTACTCCGAATCCATGACCGCCGACGAGGCGCTGGACCTTGTGGCGAGCAGCGCGCGCCAGGCGGCGCTCGACATGCGCGATAATCTGCGGGTTGCCGTATATAGGTAATAGACAGTAGGAATGAAATGACAACTTTCACCCCCACCCATGATGTGGTTACGGAAGCGACTGCGGCCGGATTCTTCCCGCCGCGCCACAACGTCGAAATCACGCAGGTTACGGAACTGACCGACCGCGTGATGCGACTGACGTTCCGCGACCCGTTCATCGCCTCCCATGCCAAGCCCGCCCAGTTCGTCAACCTGTTCACGCACGACGACTTCATGCTCATGCCGCGTCCGTTCGGCGTCAGCGAAGTCGACGGCGACGAAGTCAGCGTGATCTTCGCCGTCGTGGGACACGGCACCGAACAGTTGGCAGGACTGCAGGCCGGCGACACCGTCGACGTGCTCGGCCCGCTCGGCCGCGGCTTCAACCTCAAGGAAGACGCCAACTACATTCTCGTCGGCGGCGGACTCGGCGTGCCCCCGCTAATCTACGCCGCGCAAAAGCTCGCCGAACACGACGCCTCCTTTGCCACCGCCGTATTCGGCTACCGCAACGACCACTTCGCCGAGGAATACGTCTCCCGGTACGCGGACTGGTCGTGGAGCATCGACGACGCCGAAGGCAACGTGGTCGACCTGCTCAACAAACTGGAACAAGGCGACGACCTGAAGGCCTACGATCGCAAGCCGATCATTCTGTCCTGCGGACCGCTGCCTATGATGAAGGCCGTGGCCGCCTGGGCCGTCGAACGCGGCATCCCCGCGCAGCTGAGCATGGAACAGCGCATGGGCTGCGGCTATGGCGCCTGCGTGCTGTGCACCATCGACACCGTGGACGGCCGCCTCAAGGTCTGCTCCGACGGACCCGTGTTCACCCGCGAACAGCTCGGATGGGGGAAGTGACGATGAGCGCAAACAACCAGTCCGCGCAGGGCGGCGACAACCACATCAACCTGTACGAGCCCCACGTGTGGAAGCACCACACCAAGGTGGCCGGTCTGGAATGGAAGAATCCGGTCGGCACCGCCTCCGGCACCTTCCAGTACGCCGCCGTCCGCTGGTTCTACGACGTCAGCCAGCTCGGCGCCGTGTGCACCAAGGGCGCCTCGCCCGTGCCGTGGGAAGGCAATCCCTCGCCGCGCACCGCCGAATCGCCGGCCGCGAACATCAACGCCGTGGGCCTGCAGAATCCCGGCATCGACCATTACTTGGCCGAGGACCTGCCCAAGCTCAAGGCCGCGGGCGCGTTCGTCATTTCCAATGTCGCCGGACATTGCGACGACGATTACGCGGCGGTCGTGGAAAAGCTCGCCGACTCCGACGCAGACATGCTGGAAATCAACGTCAGCTGCCCGAACGTTTCCGCCGGCGGCATGAGCGTAGGCACCGACCCGGTGGCCCTCGCCAATCTTATGGACCGGCTGCGCCCGATGATCGACAAGCCGATGATCGTCAAACTCACGCCGAACGTCACCGACATCACCGTGCCGGCCCGTGCGGCCGTGGAACATGGCGCCGACGCGTTGAGCATGATCAACACGCTCAAAGGCATGCGCATTAACATTCGCACCGGCAAGCCGATCATCGCCAACGTCACCGGCGGCGTATCCGGCCCGGCCGTGCTGCCGGTCGGCCTGGCAGCCGTCTATCGGGTGCGCACCGCACTGCCGGAGATTCCGATCATCGGCCTCGGCGGCATCGACAGCGGCGAGAAGGCGCTCGAATACCTGTACGCCGGCGCGAACGCCGTCGAAGTGGGCGCGGCCGCGCTCTTCGACCCGGTGGCCCCGCTGCGCGTCGCCCGCGAACTCGACGACCTGTTGGACAGCCGTCCCGAGCTCGCTGCTAAACTGGCCGCAGGACAGACTTGGAGGTAAGGAACATCATGGCAGAAACACTCGCACATCGCTTCACTGAATTCCTGTTGGAATCCAACGCGCTGAAGTTCGGCGACTTCACGCTGAAGTCCGGCCGCAAGAGCCCGTACTTCATCAACGCCGGCGCCTTCGACGACGGCAAGAAGATCGCCGCGCTTGGCGCGTTCTACGCCGAAAAGATTAGCCAGGCCATCGTGCACAACACGATTCCCCGCAACATCGACACCGTGTTCGGCCCCGCCTACAAGGGCATTCCGCTGGCCGTGTCCACCGCGATCGCGCTGACCGCCGGCCACAACATGACCGTCGGATACACCTTCGACCGCAAGGAGAAGAAGGACCACGGCGATGGCGGCTGGATGGTCGGCACCCCGCTGACCGACGGCATGAAGGTGCTGCTCGTGGACGACGTGATGACCGCCGGCACCGCCGTGCGCGAAGTCATCCCCAAACTCAAGGCCGAGGCGAACGTCGAGATCGTGGGTCTCGTGCTCTCCGTGGACCGCATGGAGAAGACCAAGGACTCCGACCTGTCCGCCGTGAAGGCCGTGGAAGCCGAATTCGGCTTCCCGGTGCTCTCCATCGCCAACGTGCGCGAGATCTTCGACGCCGCCGCCAGGATGAAGAACCCCGACGGCACCCCGTTGCTCAGCCACGACATCCAGCAGCGCGCCGCCGCCTACCTTGAGGAATACGGCGCTTGATTTTCCGCGCTCACGACAATTTCATACAATCTCACGTAATCTCACATAACGCAGTAAGCGGGCTTTCATAAGCCCGCTTTTCTGTCATCGCGCCATGTTCCGCGCGGTCAGCGAATATCGGCCCTGATGATACGCACGGTTCCGAATCAAGACCGCCATCAAGATCGGCTACGGCTACAGGAACCTCGGCAACCTCATCGCCCTGGTCATGCCCAAATGCGGCGGACTCAACCTCCGATTCCCCGGACGCCAATAACCAGTAGGAACAACCAGCAATCCCCACCCACACAAACACCCGAAGAGCCAAAAATCGACTAGTCGATGAGCTTGTAGCCGTGGTCGGAGACTACGGACTTGAGCTTGTCGAGATAGGTTTCGGCGGCCTTGGAGAGCTTGGAACGCTCGTTCGTGATCCAGCCGACCAACATCGTTTCGTCGGTGTCGAGCGGCACGGTGACGATCTTCTCGTTGTTGAGGTCGCCGTTGTCGATGCCGGTGCACACTGTGTAGCCGTTGAGGCCGATGATGAAGTTCAGGATCGTGGCACGGTCGGTCACGTTGATCTGCTTGGGGGAGTACTCCGGCCAGACCGCTTCCTCATAGAAGTAGAACGAGCCTTCCTCGCCCTGCTCGTACTGGATGAACGGGTAAGGTTTCAGGTCCTCCATGGTGATGACCTTCTTGGCGGCCAGCGGGTTGTTGCGCGAGATGAACACGTGCAGCGGCGCGCGGAAGAGCGGGCGGAATTCGAGGTGCTTCTCGCGCAGGAGCTTGCCGATCACGTCCTTGTTAAAATCGGACAGGTAAATGATGCCGATTTCGGACTGCATGTTGGCGACCTGGTTGATGATGTCGCGCGTGCGGGTCTCGCGGATGGTGAACTCGTATTCGTCGGACTTGATGGAGTTGATCATCTCCACGAACGCCTCGACGGCGAACATGTAGTGCTGGGTGGAGACCTGGCACAGCTGCTTGCGTGGTTTGGCGTGCTTGTAGCGCTCTTCGAGCAGGTCGGCCTGGTCGAGCACCTGGCGGGCGTAGGTCAGGAATTCCGCGCCGTCCACGGTCAGGGCGATGCCCTGCGAGGAGCGGGTGAAGATCTCGATGCCCAGCTCGTTCTCCAATTCCTTGACCGACGAGCTTAGGGCCGGCTGGGAGACGTACAGGGCATGGGAGGCCTCGTTCATCGAGCCGCACTCGACGATTTTGACGATGTATTTCAGCTGCAGCAGTGTCATAAAGTCTATTTATATCGCTAGGGATGGTCGCCACACGGGTTTATAACCTCATCAATCCACTATGGCGACACAATATGAGACGCCTCGCATATCGCGGACGCTGTGTAACGGGATATGCGCCACATCGGTAACCTAATGACATCGACACGAGCGGGAAGGGCCAAGCGTGAGGGTTGTCAAAGTGCTGATGCTGTGCGGTCTGACCGTCGGCTGCCTGGGATCCGTGTTCGGCTCCAAGGCCGCGGCCGGCTTCGCTCGGAACCTGAGGCAGGGCCAGTACGATGCCATCCAGACCTTCTCCTTCTCCAACACAGACCGCTTCTCCACGCCGAGCCTAGTGACCAGGCTCGGCGCCGACGTGATGAACATCCAGAACGCCTTCATGATGATTCTGCGCATGGTGCCGCGCGCCGCGTCGTCGAAGTGCTCACCGAACAGTGCGACATGCCGGTCGCCAAAGGGCCGGTCACCGTCGTCAAGGACGGGTCCACAGACTTCAACTGCCGCGATGCAACGTTTGGCGACTTACAGGCATACGCCGAGTTCGGCGAGCGATTCGCGTGCCTGCGACGCGTTCTCGAAGAGGATGCCGTGGATGCCGACCTCGTTGGCGCCGACGATGTTCTTGGCGGTGTCGTCGAAGAACACGCAGCGCTCGGCCGTGAGGCCGAAACGGGTCAGGGCCAGCTCGTAGATGTCGGCGTTCGGCTTGTGCATCTTCTCCACGCCGGAGATCACGGTGCCCTGCAACAGCTGTTCAAGGCGCGGGTACTTCTCGAAGGCCAGGTGGAAGGTCTCATGCGACCAGTTGGTCAGACCCCATACGCCGTAGCCGTGGGCCTTCAAATCCGCCAGCAGCTCGACCATGCCCGGAAGCGTGCGGGGCAGCGCGTCCGCGTAGTGGCCGATGTAGAACTTGAAGATGTCGGCGAGTTCCTGGCCTTGCTCGCGCACCACATCCGGGTAGATGTCCGCGAAATCCTCGCCGACGTCCATGCGGTCCTCGTAGTGGAAGAAGCCGCAGGGGTCGTCGTCGTCGCAGATGCGTTCCACGATCTCATCGGGGAATCGGCCTTCCAGACATGCGCGGGTGTTCCAGTCCAGCAGCACGCCGCAGAAGTCGAAAATCACGTCGGTGATAGGGGAGTTGGCCATGATGCTCCTTGTGTTGTTGGGATCGTTGAGTGGGGTCTGCGATTTAGTGTACGGGGTTTGTGTATAGGTCGGGGTATGTGGAGTTTGAGGCTTATGTTTCTCTCCCTCCGTCTTGGCTTTGCCGAGACACCTCCCTTGTCAGAGGGAGGTCAACAAGGTTATGCGATGACGTCGGCGATGGCTTCGGGGATGGCGTGGATCACATCGCCGGCCACGATCGGGTGGCCGAGCGTTATGAAGCGCTGGCGATGCTCGCGGCCGATCAGTTCCGGCTCCTGCCAGCCCTGCTGCTCGGATTCGGAGGCGATCGCCGCCGCCAGGCCATGCAGGTATGCGGCCGAGGCCACGGTCTCGGCCGTGGTGGCCGCATCATCCTGCTGGGCGAGCAGGGCGCCGGTCAGACCGGCCAGCACGTCGCCCGCGCCGGCGGTGCCCAGCCAGGCCGGCGCGCTGCCCGACGCATAGACGTGGTCCTCATCCACCACGATGGTCACCGCGCCCTTCAGCAATACGGTGGCGCCGGTGAGCTCGTGGGCGCGCTTCGCGCTGGCCAACGGGTTCAACCGCACGTCGTCGGCGGTGTACGGCTCGTGCGAATCGGCATGCTCCGCGGTGCTGGCGGCGGTTTCGAACCGGTTGAGCAGTTTCGCCATTTCGCCGGCATGTGGCGTGATCACCACCTGGCCGGGCACACGCTCCGGCAGCAGGTCGAGTGCGCCGGCATCCACCACGATCGGTGGCATGTCGTAGGCGTCCTTGTTCTCATCCTCGCTGCCGAGCGCGTAATGCTTGAGCAATGCGGCGATGGTGTCCCGCTGCATATCGCCGTCGGCGCCCTCGACGCTAGCCTCGGGCACGCCGGACCCCACGACCCAGGACTGCACATGTCCCTTGCCGATCACGGCTTCCGGCAGTGCGGCGAGCACCATGTTCTGCGCGCGCTCCGGGCCCAGATACCGGACCATGCCGGTGTTCGCGCGGGCGGCGGCGCTGGTGGTGAGCACGGCGGCACCGGGGTAGCGCTGCGAGCCGGTCACCAGACCAACCACGCCCCGGGAGTATTTGGAATCCTCGAACCGGGGGAGACGGACCGCGTCGGACGCGAACGAATTATCCACCACCTCGACGTCCGGATCCTTGTCGTCGATATCGAATCCGAAATCGAACAACTCGATACGGCCGCAGGCGAACGTGGCGGGCGGCAGCACCGCGCACGGCTTCATCGCGCCGAACGTGACCGTGACCGTGGCCGGAATGTACGGGCCGGGCAGAGAACCATCGTTCACACCGACGCCGGATGGCGTATCCACGGCAAGTACCAGCGGAAAATCGCCTGACGACTCACGGTTCGGCAGGGCGGGCTCATCGGGAGCCTCGCCGTCGAGGCCAAGGGCGGAGGCGAGTGCGGCGGGAATGCCGCGTAGCGAGCCTTGGATGCCGATGCCGGTCATCGCGTCGATGATCAGATGCGATTTCCTGGCCACGGCGATGGCGGTCTGCAATCGCTCGCCGGCCTCACCGGCGGAAAACCCGGACGCGCAACCGGGAATATCAGCCGCGGGATCAAGCACCAGCACCTTGCCTCCGGCGCGCACGAACGAGGCGAATCCGGCCTCATGCAACGACCGGCCCACGGCGATGGCGGTGACGTTCGCACCCTCCTGGGCCAGCGCGGCGGCCGCGAACAGACCATCGCCACCATTGTCTCCGGCCCCGGTCAGCAGCACGATCGACGTGTCCTCCAGCGCCAGATCCTCGTCGTCCAGCATACCGGCCGCCATGTGGGCCTCGGCCTGGGCGGCCATGCGCATCAGCGGCACGCCTTTGTCCAGCAGGGGTCGCTCCATGACCCGGACCGTATCGGAGTCATAGGCGCTGTGCAGCAGCAGTTCGCGGCGATCGGCGTCTTCGGTGTGTTCCATGGCAACCCCTTTCTTGTGTTTGTTACTTGCGGTCCGTGTTTACAGGCCGTACACCTCGTGGGCGAACTTTTCGAGCACGGGGATCGAGCGCTTGACCTTCTCCGTGTCGATGCAGTAGGCCATGCGGAAGTATCCGGACACGCCGAAGCTGTCGGACGGCACGAGGATCAGGTCGTATTCCTTGGCCTTCATGCAGAATGCCACGGCGTCGTCCTCCAGCGCCTTGGGGAAGATGTAGAACGTGCCGCCGGGGCGTACCACGTCGAATCCGATGCCGGTCAGCGCATCGTAGAGCAGGTTCATGTTCGTCTCGTAGACGTTGAGATCGGCGGTCTGGTCGATGACCTTGGCCACGCCCAGCTGAATCGAGCTCGGCGGGCAGTTGTGGCCGGTGCCGCGCGAGATCTGGCCCATCATGGGCACGAGCAGGTCGGCGTCGGTGGCTGTGGGGTTCACCGCGACATAGCCGATGCGTTCGCCCGGCAGGCTCAGCGACTTCGACCACGAGTAGCAGGTCAGCGAGTCCGCGTAGAAGCTGGCCGGGTAGGGCTGGGTGGCGCCGTCGAACACGATTTCGCGGTACGGTTCGTCGCTGATCAGGAAGATATCGTGGCCGTATTCGGCCTGCTTGGCGGTCAGGATCGCGGCCAGACGCTTGAGCGTGTCCGCCGAATACACCGCGCCGGACGGGTTGTTCGGGGTGTTGATAAGCACGACCTGCACGTTCGGGTTAAGTGCAGCCTCGAATGCGTCGAAGTTGATTTGGAAGTTCTCGGTGTCGGCCGGCACGATAGTCAGCTTGGCGCCGGCGCCCTTGACGTACGGCTGGTATTCGGGGAAGTAGGGGGCGAAGGTGATGATCTCATCGCCCGGCTTGGTCACCGCACGCATCGCGTGGGACAGCGCGCCCGCCGCGCCCGTGGTCGGGAAGATGTGGTTGCCGGTGTATGTCATGCCGAAACGTTCGTTGAGGTTTTCGGCGATCGCGTCCTTGACGGATGGGATACCGAGCGAGGGGGAGTAGCCGTGGATGGCCACCGGATCGCCGTTTTCGTAGAGGTCGACCATGACGTCGGTGAAGGATTTCGGAGCCGGCACCGAGGGATTGCCAAGGCTGTAATCGAACACGTTCTGGTAGCCGATTTCGGCACCGCGGCTCGTGGCGTACTCGCTCAGCTCGCGAATCACGGACTTGCCGCCAAGCATGGCCTTGTATTCCTCATTGATCATGGCTGTTCTCCTCGCATGGTTGTACTGGTATGCACCACGCTACTACTATCGCGGCCGGTTTGCGCCATTTGCCGCGCCGTGCCTAAACCGGCTGTTCTATTTGTTCTATTTGTTCTATTAACTGTCGAAACCGCGGAATAACGCCGATTCCCGATACAGCTCCATGATTATCCACAACCGTTCATAGCGAGCGCTGTGGGACGGCGGGCGGAAAACGGCCGAATCCGCGTGCCGTCCCACACCTCGTGCAATCCACGTTTCGGGAAAGCACCACCGTAAGACTGGCGTGCATCCGCATCCACGATAGGAGCCTTACCGGCCGTAATCCCGCACTCGATTATTTTTTGACAGGGAATCGAACCCGAAACACTAACCTATGCCCGCCCCACCGCAAACAGCGAATAACCAAATGTATGCATTTTCGGCACCATGAGCGAAGGAGCTCGCAAACACAACAGTGATTGGCATATATAGGGAATCGAGTCAGACCTATGTCGAATAGGGACCCCGATGAAAAACCAATGTCTTGTATCCGTAGCGTACTTTTGACTATTGCTGGAGGCACATGGTTTCGGCGAGGGAGACGGAAATGACAACAGTAATCTCGATTCTGGGAGGGAGCCTTTATCGGTCTATCCGGCGTCTTCCTCATGCCGGAGATGGCAATGCGGTGATACTGTGCGTTCCTTACCGGGCGACTGCTGAGAAGACCGGTGAAGATCAGACAGTATCGCTGGACCATGATTTACGGTACGCAACTAAAGCCGAGTGGAACGCAGGCGTCGAACAATATGAGGCTCAGCGTCGCTGCACGAGCCAAGTGAGTTCACCATCGAACGGCGTAGTGGCTGAAATCACTGCTCGCAGTTCGGCGGCACAGAAGATACAGCTTTTTCGTTCTTTGTTCCGCGGCCGCGATGATGTATACGCTTACGGATTCCTGAGCAAAAAGACCGGCAGAGTCGGGTATGCACCCGCTGCGTGGAATGAATGGATGACTTTGCCGAACGGCAAGCGTGTGCCGACTCCATCCGATCAACGACGATGCAAGCCACTGACAGATCAGGTGCTCCTTGACCATTTCACAAAGCGTGATTCGCAATTCCATAATGTTGTCGGACTTTATCCGCTTTCCAAAGATTCCAAGGTCTGGTTCCTCGCCATCGATTTCGATGATGATGGGTGGAAAGAGGAAATCATTGCAACCAAACGGGTGTGCGAAAACCACGGATTACATCCAATCATGGAACGATCCCGTTCAGGGGATGGCGGTCATCTTTGGATGTTCTTCTCTGAAGAGATCGAAGCCGCACAAGCTCGCAAAATGGGCACTGCGCTGTTATCGGAAGCCGCTCAGAAAACGCATATTCGGTTTCGTTCGTATGACCGGATGTTCCCCAACCAAGATTTGCTGCCATCAGGTGGCTTTGGGAATTTGATTGCGTTGCCTCTGCAACGATTGGCCAGAGATGCGGAGAATAGCGTATTCGTCGACGAACAATTCAACCCCTATGCCGATCAGTGGGCATTTTTGAATTCCGTACAACGAATCACGGCGCAACAAGTGAATACCATCGCTACACTGGCATCCTCCAATACCGGTCCTCTTGGCAATCTTGCGAAATTCGATTCGCCCATTCCTCATGCTGTAGGCCAGAAAAAGAAGACCGACAAACAAGCCCCGACTACGGGAAACGGCAGTTTGCGCACTGGCTCCCGTACCCCACTCTCTAATGCGGACGTTCCGGAGACGATTACCATCATTGAACGCAGCATGTTGGAAATATCAAAGACAAATCTGACTCCGCTTGCGCAGAATGCCGTTCGCCGTCTTGCCGCGTTCGCCAATCCGGACTTCTATCGGGCTCAGGCCATGAGACAGCCTGTGTATAACAAGCCACGCATCATCTATTGCGGCGAAGAAACCGATGACAGCATATTGTTGCCGCGCGGATGCAGAGAAGCCGTTGTGGCGTTGCTGACGGATGCCGGATGCACCGTGACATTCGACGATGAACGAAATCAGGGCAAACGTATTCGAGTCAAATTCATCGGGAGCCTCCGTGCACCACAAAGTGAAGCCGCGAAGACAATGCTGGAATATGATGATGGAATTCTTGTCGCACCAACTGGCTTCGGGAAAACGGTAATTGCCGCGGATCTAATAGCAAAGCGCAAAACCAATACATTGATCATCATCCGTTCGTCATCTCTGATGGAACAATGGCGTGACCGGCTACGGTATGGTCATTTTCGATGAATGCCATCACGTCGCATCTGTGGATAATGCGGCAATTGCTCGCGCCGTCACTGCGAAATATGTCTATGGGTTAACTGGAACGCCTAAACGCGAGGACGGTTTGCAAGGCATCACGTACATGCAATGTGGTCCGATCCGTTACACGGTTGATGTTATAGACCAGATGGTCGCCCAACGATTCACGCGAATATTGGTCCCAAGATTTACTGCTGTGAGTTTTCCCTTGATGGAACCCGTGACATACAACAAGTATCTGGAATCTGTTTGCAATAGCGATGAGCGTAATCAGATGATTCTCAAAGACGCGAAAAAGCTCATCACAGAGGGACGGACTCCGCTGATTCTGACCAAACGTATCGACCATGCAAAAATATTGTCGCAAGCTTTGGAAAAGAGCGGTTGCACCCATGTGATGTTGCTGCATGGTGGCGGTTCAAGGAAAGATCGTCAACAGAAATTGCATGATCTATCCTTGGTGCCGAATAATGAGAGCCTGACTGTAGTGGCTACGGGCAGCTATATCGGAGAAGGATTCGACCAGAAGCGTTTCGACACACTTCTGCTTGCCGCTCCGGTCTCGTTTGAGGGTACTCTCTCGCAATATGTAGGGCGACTTCATCGCGAGAATGATGGCAAGACCGAGGTTCGTGTCTATGATTACATCGACGTGACCGTGCCGTTATCCGCTGTCATGTATCGAAAACGGCTGAAGGCATACGCAAATCAAGGATATTCGGTAAATCCGGACCATACTGAGAAAACGGACATGCTCAGCGCAAAGACGGAAGCGTTGCGCGCTCGCATGACGGCTGCGACGCAGGGCGAAGATGCTGCGGATGCGATGTCCGATGCCCGGTCTGACGGATTATTCGAGGGCAGCATCGTTGCGGCCATGAATTATGCGGAGATACTTCGCAAGGATATTGCCGGTTGCACACGTTCCCTGATTATCTCGGCTGAATATGTGTCGCAACAAGGGCTCAGTGCGATTGATGATGAATTGCTCCGACTGGCCGACAGGAAAGCGCTCATCGAAGTTTATGTTCGTTTGCCGGCGACTGCTGCGGCGGCAACCAGAACACGAATAGAACGGAATATCAATCGGCTGCGTGCTATTGGGTGCATTGTCCGGACCGTCGAATCGTGTTCCGATTTCGCCATAATCGATGACGGGTTGATTTGGTTTGGAGGCATCCCTTTGCTTGGCAATCCAAGGAGTGACGACTGTGCGCTTCGATTCAAGGATACGAAAATCGGCGAAAACCTCGCAGATGGACTGAAACGACGATTGTCTTGATTCAATATTCAATCAAGACAATCGCGCAGCACGAGGGCGTGATTGACGTGCGGGTCTTTGGCGGCGTAGAGCAGGGTCACGTCGGGATGCTCCGCGCAGATGCGGCGCAGATTGTCCACGGCGGCATTGGCGTCAAGCTCGGCGATGTATCGAGTGCGGAATTCCGCGAATTTGGCGGGGTCATGGCCGAACCATGTGCGCAGGAGGGGAGAGGGAGCGACGTCCTTCATCCACAGGTCCAACGCCGCACGCTCTTTCGTCATGCCGCGAGGCCACAGGCGATCCACCAGCACCCGATACCCGTCCGACGCAGCCGGTTCTTCATATATGCGTTTGATTGCAATCCCCATACGACCCACGATAGGCGTGCGCTTGCCGGAAGTCAAGGGGAGAGGCGATCCATCTACCCGTTCGATTTCTGGGTGTTCTGCCTAAGGCCTTGTGCTATGACAGCTAGCGATTCAGCAGCTTTTTGGTGATATCGTCCAACCGAACCGCCTTGCCCCTGTTGAAGGTGTTCATAGTGAAATCGACGGGTTTGGTCTTGATGAACGTCGACAGCGCGGTGTGCGGCGGGTTGTCGATCAAGTGGGTGATGGGGACAATCGCCTCCTCGACGCTGACGCCCACAATGGCGTAAATGGCACGCACCAGCAGCTTCATCAGTGGCGAATCGAAACTGTTCATTGCCCCATTGCTGCGCACGGCCCAAGGGTTGAACAACGCATAGTGGATGCGGTCTCCGGTCTGCTGTTGTTTTTTTCTGCGAAGAGCACTCCCAGCAGATCGTTCAGACGACTCGTACAGATAGTCGCGCAATGCTGGAACGTGATTGATGCGCACCCTTCATCGACGGTCTCTCAATTGATCTCCTGTGATTCGTGCCGTATGAGGAAATTCTCGACTAGTGCGATCATCGTGTCCTTCTCTGCAGGTGCGGACAGTGCAATCATCAGCGTCATCGCCGCCAAGGCGTTACCCTCCACAAGCAGGGAGTCATCGTCGCCCAGTATACCGTTGCCGTTCAGGAAATACACGAACAGTGCGGCGGCACAACGTTTATTGCCGTCGGAGAATGGGTGATCCTTGACAACTTGATACAGCAGGTTCGCGGCTTTCTCCTGGGTGGAACGGTACAGTTCTTCGCCTCCGAACGTCTGGTAGAGTCCTGCGACGATTCCTTGGAACGAACCGTTGCGTTCCCTCCCGAACAGATCGGATTGCGTGTAGAACGGCATCGACCGTATGAACAGCATCGCGTCCTCATAGGTCAAGACCTACTGGGGCTCGTCGCCCTTGGTATAGGGACATTGCCTGTGTCATAGTCGTTAAGCAGCACTAGACTCGGCAGATATCGTTCCAAGATCTCGGCGGTGCCAGCAATTTCCGGTTCGGTGGACCTCGATAGCACCTTGACGACGGCGTGAAGTGCGTCAGACCGCTTGCGATTGATGGTATAGCCATCAACGAGATGCTGCTTCAGAACTGAGTTGGCCCATCGCCGGAAATAGATGCCTTCCTTGGATTTGACGCGGTATCCGACCGACAGGATCATATCCAAGTTGTAATGCTCGACTTGGTATGTCTTACCGTCAGATGCAGTTGTCGCAAATTTTGCGACAACTGAAAATCCATTGAGCTCTTCCCTCAATGCATTGCCGATATGCTTGCCGAGAACGGCGCGACAGGGCGCCTGTTCACGGCATTGCAGGAGGGGCGGATCATCGGGGTGGGGATCCGGGTGCTCGCCATGGACTCCACGAGCGTGGAGGGCCGCCGGCACGCGGCCGGGGCGCCGGAAAAGGGGGCTCCCGGTCCGTCGGCGTCTCCCGGGGAGGGCGGAACATGGCCGAACGCGTCTTCAACCGCATGAAGCACTACCGCAAGGCCGCCACCCGCCACGACAGGCTCGACGCTTCGAAAGTGCTGCAGAGCGTACTCAGGGCTTGGCGGTGACGGTCGGAGCGGCGTCGGCATTGCCGGCTTTGGCTCCGGCTGCATCAGCTGAATCGGTGCCGGCCGCACTGGCGTTAGCGCTATCGTCAGCGTTGGCATCGCCGGCTTTGGCCTTGGCACCAGCCGCGTTCCCGCCGTCGATCACCAGTCGCAGATAATCGCGGTCGGCGGACTTGCGGCGCGGCACGAACCGACTGATGATGGAGTCTTTCTTGCCGCGGTTCTTCACGTATAGGAAGCCGAACACGGAGAACACGACCGCGCCGATGAAGTTGACGATAAGATCCTCCATCGTGTCGATCAGACCGATGTCGAGGTAGCCGCCGAGGCCCAAGTTTTGGCCATTGACCGTGACCTGGGTGATGTCGTTGATGCGAATCGCATGGTTGGTGTGCGTGGGGTCGAGCATCACCGAGCTGATGGAATGCACGATGGCGTCCTTCTGCATGTCGAACCCGAACAACTGGTCCATGCCGAATTCGAAGAACTCCCAGATCACGCCGATGGTCATGGAGAAGCAGAAGGACACGATCGCCAGGTACAGGGGCGGAAGCTCGAACTTCACCCGGTTGGACCGGTTGAGCAGGTCGACCAGCGAGAAGCCGATCGCCGCAGCGAGGAAGCCGTTCATCGTATGCAACACCGTGTCCCAGAACGGGAAGATCTCATAGAACGAACTGATCTCGCCAAGAATCTCAGCCGAGGACACGAACACCAGCACGATGACTTCCAGCACCGAAGGCAGCTCGATGCGGAACTGCACCTGGATGAACGCCGGCGCCAACAGCAGCAGCAACGTCAGGATGCACAGGAACACATTTTCGTAGTCGCCGTTAAAGAACTGGAGTATTGCCATGGCGAGCACCAGCATGCGCAGCACCACATAGACCGCGAATGAGTTTTTGTGTTCGCGGATTTCCATGTCCACGGCTCGGCTCATGGTTTTCCAGCGTACGCGCCAGGACGGTTTGCGTTGTGCGTCGTGCTGTTGCGACTGTTTCCGGGTCATCCTTGCCTCTTTCTCGCATTGTTCTCGCGCCAGCCTATCCGAACCTGCTCACAGGCAATCGGCAAGAACGGGCGATAGTCTGGCCGCATGAACCGAACGGAAACCGATACTGTCTCGATTGTGGGCCACGCGAATCATCCGACAATGCTCGATGAGACCATTACGCCGGCGGCACGTCACCGTGTGCTGATTGCAGTGCTCGCCGTGCTGCTGTACCGCCGTATGGGCATGATCACACCGCTGATCGTGGCCCATGGCATGTACGACGTCTCCACCGCCATGACCAATCTGACCGGAATTGCCGTCTCCTCATGGCCACTGGTCGTAGGGCTGGCAATCATGGCCACGCCGGTAGTTTGGGCTATCGTGAGGTGTGCGAGATGGGCTTTGTACCGGCTGGCAGCAAATCCAAACAGCGAAACAACGGAATGAACGAAGCGAAAGGAACGGTATCTGATGACTCCGATTGAATTGTCAACCCGACGCCGGGTTACGGGACTGACTTCGGATGAGTTCGCCAGGCTGTTCGTCTCTTTGCAACGCGATGTGGACGGCGAAGCCGCGCATTGGAGTGCCACGGACGTCGAATCCTGGGAGCTGGTCGGCCCGCCGGTGACCGCCGAACAGCATCTCATCGACACGTTCGCCGCGGCCAACGAATTCGTGGCCACGCTTGCGGACCGTTTGTACCACACGATTATGCCAGTCACGGAAGAATCGGTCATCACCGCATACGCTGATGACCTCACATTCTGGGCATCGCATCCGGACCTTGGCGGAGTGCCGTGCGCATTATGGAACATCGCCGCATTACAGGCGGCTGAATGGGCCCGCAAGGAAACCGGTATCGCCTGTGAACTGGACGTGCGCGAACCGCTGGTGTGACAGCTGAGCTCAAACATGGGCGTAGGCAACGTCATGGTTTGAGGACTATGGTGTTGCGTTATCGGTCGGAAAGGATGTGATGGTGGGGCGTCATAGCAAAAAAGCGCGTGGCCAGTCGAGGAGACACGCGCGAAAGCCCTCCGTTTGGAGCGAAATTCGCGGCTATCTGCTGACAGTGATCGCGGTGATGCTGGTCGTGTTGCTGGGACGTACCTTCGTGTTCAACGTATATGTGATTCCATCCCGCAGCATGGAAGACACGTTGCAAATCGGCGACCGTGTATTTGCCTCGCGATTGGCTCCAAAACTCTTTGCACTGCACCGTGGCGACATCATCGTGTTCAAAGATCCCGCAGACTGGATGGAGGGGGAGCAGCTTCCCACCAATCTGATGTCGATAATCGACGGCAATCGTTACCTAATCAAACGTGTCATCGGTCTGCCCGGCGATACCGTCGCCTGTAAGGGATCCGGGGAGCCCATCACGGTCAACGGCAAACCCATTGATGAAAGCGCTTATCTTAAGTCCGGCGTGAATCCAAGCGACAGCCCTTTTTCCGTAACCGTTACTGACGGCAACGTGTTCGTGCTTGGTGATAATCGCTCCAATTCCAGAGATTCTCGATACCATCTTGACGACGGCAACAATGGGCAAGTGCCATACGACGATATCCAAGGTGTGGCGTTGTTCCGCTTCTGGCCATTTACGAGAATCGGCATGTTGAACTGAATTTGGCGTGAATCCACGAGTTGATACGTGCCGCACGGACCGTTACCGGAACACTCCCCCCGAAATCTGACGGCCCCCTTGTCTCACAGCTATCGTACAGCTCCGATACGGGAAACGTGCGGGTGATTCCATGACGACTACGTACTTCAGGAAGTGACGTGTATCACGAACATGGTCATGTGTTCAGTCGCGTGCGAACCAAGGCGTATCGAGGTCGTCGGCCTCGGTCGCCTTTTTGCGCTTGCGTACCCACTGTTGCAGGAAATACGCCCCATAGCAGGCCACGATGAACACGAGCTCGGCCACGAGCGCGAACCGTTGCTCCACGTCGAAAATCACCAACACGAACGATGCGGTGCACAGGATGAACGCCGCCCAAGACACGTACGGATAGCCGGGCGTGCGGTATTTGAGTTCGCTGGCGGAATGGCCGGCAGCCAGCCAACGGCGGCGGAACACGATCTGGCAGTAGGCGATGGCAATCCACACCACCACGGCGGACAGGCCGGAAAGCGCCACCAACACCAGGTACACGGTCGAGGCGGCGATCACGGGAGGCAGGAGCGCTAACAGACCGCCGGCCATCGCGGCGCACAGGGCGAGCATCGGCACACCGCGGCGGTTCGTTTTGGCGAACCAGCGCGGAATCATGCCCTCGTTGCCCATCGACCACACCATGCGCGTGGAGGCGTACAAGCCGGAATTCGAGGCGGAAAGCACGGCCGTCAGCACCACGAAATTCATGATGTCGCCCGCATAGGGGATGCCGATGCTGTTGAAGGCGAGCACGAACGGGCTTTCGCCCACGCCGGCCTGGCGCCACGGGATCAGCGCGCACATCACGGTGATCGAGCCGATGAAGAACAGCACCAGACGCCACAGCGTGGTGTGGATGGCCTTCGGCACGGCGGTTTCCGGGTCGCGCGTCTCGCCGGCGGTCACGCCGATGAGCTCGGTGCCGGAGAACGCGAAGTCGACGGTCAGAATCGTGGCGAACACCGGCATGAACCCATTGGGGAAGATACCGTCCTTGACGAGGTTGCCGAACATCGGAGCATGCTGGTAGCCGGCGATTGGAATAACGCCGAAGATGGCGAGCAGGCCGATGACGATGAACGCGCAGATGGCGAACACCTTGATCGAGGCGAACCAGAATTCCGCTTCGGCGAAGAACCGCACCGACAAAGCGTTCAAGGTGAAGATGAGAATGATGCACGCCGCGCTCCACACCCATGTGGGGCTATCCGGGAACCAACGTTGCATGAGCAGTCCGGCGGCGGTGAATTCGGAGCCGAGCGCCACCGTCCAGGTGAGCCAATACTGGATCGCGATCACGAAGCCGGTGCCGGCCGGGGCCGATGAACTTTTCGGCATACACGTGGAAGGAGCCGGTCACCGGCATGGCCACGGACAGTTCGCCGAGTGTGAGCATGACCAGATAGACGATGAGCGCGCCGATGCTGTATGCCAGGATCGTGCCGATGGGGCCCGCCTGCTGGATGGTGTATCCGGAGCTCAGGAACAGGCCGGTGCCGATTACGCCGCCTAATGAGATCATCTGCAGGTGGCGGGATTCCATGCCGCGCTTCAGGTTGGTATGTAGGGCGTGCTCGTCTTTGCCATCATGTGACGACTCGGACTGGCTGGTTTGCGCTGGTTGGTTCACCTGTTCCGAATGGCTTCGACGGCCATCCGCCTGAATCTGCGGTTCCTGTTGCGAGGACGGCGACTGTGCCGCCGTGTCGGTGTCGGGCTGACTCATGTTTCTCTCTTTGCCATGCGTGCGTTCCATAGGCGTCGTCGTGACGGCCCGGAACAGTATACCCGCACCGGGGATATAGCTGCGCTGCATGATGCTGAGTCAAAATCAGCCCCTTGAAACGGAGATAAGCACTCGCAGCGGCTACTTCACCTTCTGGATGCGCAGCACGAACATGGCGGCGCACACGTCCATGATGATGAAGATGGCGAACGCCGGCGTGCAGGTGCCGGTCGTGGTCTTGACCACGGAGGTGATGGTGGGGCCGACCGCCTGGCCAAGCGTGGTGGCAAGGTTGAGGATGCCGAGGTCCTTGAACAGCTGGGGGAGCAGCACGGTGGCCACCACGTACAGGCCGGTGCTTCACAGGAGGCCAAAGGCCAGAAACCCGACGGTAAATCGATTGTTGTTTGTTTTTCCATGTTCTCGGACATGTTCGTGTTGCGCCGTCGCGATATCGGTCTTGTGAACGGCTGATCTACTCAGGACTCAAAATATATTCCAGCCCGCGGCGCGTCAGTGTTACAGGAAAGTAAACTGGGGCCGTCTTCCATGCGGAAGTATGGTTCAGAAGGAATGGGTAGAACATCATGAATGGCATTGCACTTGGCACCCGGCTGGGGTTTGCCATATGTGTGCTGTTGCTGATGCCGATTTTTCTGCCTGTAGCCTGTGTGGAATCGTTGCGGCAACGTTTGACTGGTACATGGACGGTGGTTGCTTCGCGTGGCCGGGTGCCGTCGCGTCCGATGCCGATGGCGGACATCATCGTGTTGATGACGTTGTTGTTGTCGTTGAGTGCCACTGGCTGCTGGATTGCCGGCGGTGATTCGCAGACCGCCCTGGCCGCCATGGTCTTCGCCGCCACGGTGACGGCTGTATGTGCGTGCTGCGCGGTCGTGCTGTTGTCGTTCGTAGGTTCGGCCGGCCGCCGACCGTTGCCCGCCAGCTTTCGCTTCGATGCGACGGTGATGAACGCCGTCCGCTCATGGGCCCGCCCGCAATGGATGCCACGCTGGCCCCGCTACACGCTTCCCGATTCCCGAATCTGATTTAGCTTCTCTTTTCAGCTCTCATCGTTGCGCCCCACGGTCTAACGCAATTGTGTTGTTTAGGCGACATGTGGATACGCATTTATGCGATGTTCTTGTTTCTCCCCTAATTTGGTTCCCCTCTCTGAGGGGAGCTGTCCGCGAAGCGGACTGAGGGGAGTTCCCAGCTGTTGCCGTACCAGATTGCAGTTGCTTGAACTCGGAAAACACATCCCAGATTCGTCAATTCATCAGGAATCCCAATGAACTTCATCAATATCCTCAACCACATCCTGCGACCCCTAGAATGGGTCGTCGCCCAACTGCTCACCCTGTCTCACCACGCCCTGGTCGCGTTTGGCATGACTGCTGGCCCCAGCCCCGCGTGGGGTATCGCGATCATGTGCCTTGTGCTCGTCATCCGCATCTGTCTGCTGCCGCTCTTCCTTTCCCAAATGCGTGCGATGCAGCGGATACAGGTGCTCCAACCGCAGATCCAACGCATCCAGCACAAGTACGCCGCGCGCAAGGACCCGCGTTCCAAAGAAGCCATGCAACGTGAAATCATGGCCTTGCAGCAGCGACATAACGCCAATCCGCTTGGCTCCTGCCTGCCTTCGCTGATCCAGGCGCCTATTCTGTGCTCGCTGTTCTACACGCTGCAATCCCTGCCCGCAATCGCCGACGGGAATGCGGAACCGTTGGGCGGCATCGACCACGCCATGGCGGGCGACATCGAATCATCGTCCATATTCGGCGTGCGCATCGCCGACTCGTTCGGCACGGTTGCCTCGCCGCAGTCACGCATCATCATCGGCGTGGCCGTGGCGTTGATGTGCCTGACGTTGTTCGCGATTCAGTGGATGCTCATTCACCGCAATACGTCGAAAGATGCTATGGCCTCGCCGCAATTCCGTGTGCAGAAGATGACCGTGTTCGTCTTTCCCGCCATTTACGTGGTGTCGGGTGCCACGCTGCCGTTCGGCGTGCTGCTCTATTGGTTGACCAACAATCTGTGGAATCTCGGCCAGACGCTCTGTCAATTGCGATGGTTCCCAACGCCCGGTTCGGCGGCAGGCGAGCGCAAGGCCAGGCGCGACCACGAGCAGGACAACCGTCGCCGTGCCGCAGCCGGTCTGCCATCCCTAGAGGAGGAGCGTGCGATGGCCGCCCGCGAGGACGCGAAAGCCCGACGCGAGCGCGAAAAGTCGGCCGCCAGCCGCAACCGCAAACAACATAAAACCCCACACCTTGCCAAGCGCTCAATCGTGAAACGGTAACGCACTACTCGTCTCTACTTGCTCCCCTCGTTGAGGCTGAGCCGTTAAGCAAACAGCAGAGCTGTTTGTAGGCAAAGGCGAGGCGACAGCTGAGCTATGTAGCGCGGTCGTCAGACCGTCTTCAATTGCGGTTGAGCTGTCAGCGAAGCTGACTGAGGGGAGCATTGCTAAGACTGCATAGTGTTGTCCGTATAGATTTAATAGCTTTCATATTTGACGTGTATTGACTGATGACGCCGGAATACAGCACAATTGTCATATACAGGTGGACTTGCAGTCTAGCGATGGGGAAACGATATGAGACTGGCGATGGCGCAGATGGCGATGACCGACGATATTGACGAAAACGCCGATAAGGCCTTGGCCTACTGCGATCAGGCCGACGATGCCGGTGCCGATCTGGTCATTATCCCGACCGCGAATATTACCGATGAACCGTTGGAGATGTTCCTGTGGGAGATTTGCGTCCAGGCCATGCAGAACCAGGTGGCCATCGCCATGTGCAACCGGGTCGTCACGGAGGATGATGTGACGTTCGCCGGCCAATCAGTGGTGGTGGGCCCGTACGGCAACGTCGTCAGCAAGGCCGATGACCAAGAGCAGTTGATTATCACCGACATCGATCTCACGCAGACCGCAATGGCTCGGAAGCAGCGACCATTCCTGAAACTGCGACGACCCGAATGGTACGCCTGACAAGAACGAACCAACGTCAGCCCGGAATCTTCTCGATGATGGTGTTCAAGGTGTCGAAAGTCTCATCAATCTGGTCCACCACCTGCTTGCCCTGATCGACCATTTCGGTGATCTGTTCCGTGTGGGGCTGCGGCAGCGCATAAATCGACGTCTTGACGCGCTTCAAGACCACGCCAGCATCGGACAAGTCCTGCTTGATGGAGGCGATTTTGGGAATGGACAACGTGCCGTCGGAGAAGCTCATGCCGGACAGCAGCTCTTCGATATTGAAGTCCACCAACGTGCCCTGCGCGGCACTGTCGATCTTGGGCAGGGCGTTGGTCGCGGCGTCGGCGGCCGCATCCAGCATGCCGCGCACCGCCTTCACGTCCGAACCGTAATACGGCACGTATTCGGCGGCCTGCCATAGCATGCCCTGGGTTTCGTCGCGCGCCGCGACGATGTGACTGCCCGCGCCGTCCATCTGCTCAAGCGCCTGCTTGAAGTCGCCCTGCCCGACGGATTGCTGCGCTTCAGCCGCATATTCGCCCGCCTGCTGCGCCTCGCCGATTACCCGTTGTGCCGACTGCCAGAATAGCCAGCCGGAAACGCCCACCGCCAGCAGAATAGCGACCAGTATTGCAATAACAACAGTGCCGATATGTTTGCGCTTAGCCATAAGACCAATGTACCTGCTACTCTGACCAGCGTCATTCGCGGATTAGCATCATGGCCTGGGCCTCATTCTGGCTCATCGGTATGTTATTGGCGATGCGTAGCGGTGGTTATGCAAATGTCTTTTGATAACGCCCGAGATTTTGCGCACTTTGGTTTGGGCTTGAGATAGGGGCATGGC